>Ga0315914_1004799_pt1 | contig 20028 bp, 6 predicted proteins | sample MpolenodulesMG_FD_203920 | JGI IMG/M metagenome (GOLD analysis project Ga0315914, IMG submission 203920) | Medicago polymorpha root nodule microbial communities from Los Angeles, California, United States - elongated nodules | ecosystem: Host-associated > Plants > Roots > Nodule | place: USA... | reverse complement strand
TAAAATTTTTTGAAAGATTTCTCTATTTCTCCACATATTTTGCACCCGTCAAAACCTTTCCTTTCCTTCCCCTTCAAACTCCCAAACAAAGCCTAAATGCCTCATCTTTTTTGCTATAAATACTCAGTTCATACACATGAATTAGGATATCTGATCAATCAAACTAAACAAGTTTATTTCACGTTTTTTAATCACTTTACCTTTTTAAGGTATTCTTAACTATTCCTTGTCACTAATCTCATGCTAGCCCAAAGATAAATTCACTATGATAATCATATTAAATATAATCAAATTTTCCATCTATAGAATTTGAACACCAATTATAATAAATATAAGTGAAATGCTAACGAGTGTTTTAAAGGTACTTTTTAAGGACTTTAAATAGTATATTTTTATGGAAAATTATGAATTCAATACATTAGAAATTGAAGTGTTAAACTTTTTCAATGAATAATTTCTTAATTGAAAAACCTAAGATAATACTTAGATTTCTTGCATATAATCGACCCTAAGATAACACTTTAACCTGCTATTACAGCATCGCAATCAGCCAATAAACCAAATAATTTCCTAGTTAATATCTTCCATTCAAATACCAAAGTTTTTGAGGAGGCTAAAAATTGGCACAACCTCTGAAAAGCCTAGAAACTTGAATGGAAATATTACCTAGCTAGGCAACATGATAAAAATTTGACAATGTTGGTAAGAAATAGTTAGTCGTCTGCATTTACCCTCAACAAATTACTTTCAAAATAATTTATCCTCAACTCACACATCAACTTAGAACTCCTCAGTTGTCAACCAAACATAAACTTAAAAACTCCACAATATTTACATGAGGTACACGCAACAAATTAACTATCTCATGATTCTTCACAATCATGATTTTTTTTTGTGTAAATCATGTATCAACAAGGTATGAAATATAAACAAAAATGATTTAAAAAAAGTCAAATTTGATCCAAAATTTGAACGAAATACTTCTCGCTAAATTTCTGGATTTCAGCTTCATATCATTGTTGATTGTCAAAAGAACTTCAATCAGCAAGATCAATCAAGTTTTATAAACTAATTAAATAAAATTAGCTGAATGCAATAAAATAAATAAATAAATAAATAATTACTGTTCCAAACCTTTGATAATGATTATTCACCAGTGATTCCGGGAGTTCCCCCAAACGCTTCAACAAGGTTGAAGAGAAATTGAGTCCTTAATGAAATGTTTAAGGGAACTCTAGGGATTACTAGATGCCTATATTTCTCTTTTTTCATATTTGGTTGGTAGATTGCTAATATGACGAAAGTTTACTGTACATAATAAATATACTAAGTGACTGACTTCATTCTAATCTGTTTTTTTCCTATGGTTGCATTTAAGTAATTATATTATATGGTTATTTGTAGTTGTACATAATGTACCTGGACTAAAAGGTAGGGTATATGGATGATGGCGTAGATAAGGCATGTAGCCAAAGTCCAACAGCTTTTTTTTCATATCTTCTTTTCCATATTACTATTAAACTTCGTTTTCAGAATATATATATATAATATAATCCCTCTATATTAAGATATTTAATTAGTTCATAAGAAGAAAAACAAAATACCTTTAAACTGAATCTTGTATGTATATTTTTATTTTTATTTTGATGAAAAATATGGTAAGAAACCAAATCATATAGAAATAAATAATGTTTCAGAACTCCAGGGGCCGCTGTAGTCCTTGAAATGGTAGACTGGACCAACTTTCTCTATAAGGAATCTTCTTAAAAGGGTAAACTTAAGGGCAAATTCTATGGTACACCCAACAATTTGAGTGTATTGGTACACCAAATCAATAAATCAATGGTTAAATGTGTTATTTTTTGAAGAGAAAAGTTGTTTTCTATCACCTTTAATTATAATAATTAAATCTTATTTACCAAAAACGTCGACGAAATAAAATTTTATTTTTCTGAATTTCTAGTACTCATAATAGAGAATTTTGATTATTTTTTACAATAAAATGGAAAAAAATTAGTATAATTTTTATAAACAATGAAATGATATTTTTTCTTATGAAATGACATTTTCTAAAATATAAATATCAACAAATAGCTCTTTATTTCATAAAAATAATAGTTAATTTAAAGATTAAGTGGGAGTATCGGTACACCATAATTTGCGGGTGTACCGTAGAAGTTCCCAAACTTAAGGGTTGCTTACTTAATATAGCAATTTGGAGGCATATTCATACAATTTGTCAAAAAAGTATATCATCAATTTTTTTGGGTTAAATATATTTTTGATCCCTATAAATATGTCAAATTTTTGTTTTAGTCTCTCTAAAAAATTCTTCAACTTTTAGTCCCTAAATATTTTTCTATCTTCACTTTTGGTCCCTCTTTTAAAGTAAACACATATGTAGAATTCATATTTTTGAATAAAATTTTACAGAAAAATTCATAATATTATAAGAATCTCTCAAAAAAAATTAGAATTTTTTAACAAAATATGAATTTTATATTTTTTACGGTTAAAAATTCATATTTAATTTGTGTTTTGTAAAAAAATTATAATTTTTTGGGGGAATTTTTTTACAATGTTCTGCATAATTTTATTAAAAAATACAAAAATTAACTTAAACATATGGACCAAAAGTAGTGATTAAAAATTTTATAGGGACTAAATGTTGAAGGATAGATTTTAGACGGATTAAAACGAAAATTTAGTATATTTAAGAGGACCAAAAACATAATTAACCCTTTTTTAAGGGTGTAGATAACCATTTTGTTTCTAATGAGATAAAACTAATTATTTCTTCAAAATACAAAATGATAAATTAGTCTCTAAAGCTGAGTAAGCAAGATTTATCACCTATAAAAAGTGTAGAAACCTAAGCAATGTGAGATTCCAAACAAACTACAAACAACTTCAATATCCATCCTCACACCTATGAACAATTTAAAAGTGTAGAAACCTATCAAGCGCCGAGTATGATACTAAATACAACACAGACACGTTAATACTGCTAATGTTTTTTTTGTCAAGTAGCCTAGTGGTTAGAATTCACCTTTCTTCAAAGGTGAATAAATGGGGTGTCTGGAGTTCGAACTCCGGCCCTTGCATATAAAAATACATGTCCCTGCCAACTGAGTTATGGGACAAATACTGCTAATGTTAAAAATATAAGACACCAACACATATTTATTTATTATAATTAAATAAAATAGGAACATCATTTATAAAAGATCTAAGATTAAAATTTATATATGCATATAATTGAGAAATATGTTTCATTACATAAAAATTCTAAAACAAGATATGCTAATTAATCTTTTACCTTCATCGATTTATCTCCTTTTACAACTATAACAACAACAAAATCTTACTCCACTAGTGAGGTCGGCTATGATTTATCTCCTTCTACAAAGTTAAAAATAATGTAATCAAATTTAAGATTTGTAAACCCTCCGTGATCATCATCCTTGAATACCGTGGAAAATAAAGGTGTGTAGATAAAAATATTTGCATATGCACATGTCTATATATGTCTCATAATTGAGAAAATTGTTTCATTAGAAAAAAAGAATCTAAACAATGTTAATCGTCTACCTTCATTCATCTATCTCCTACTCTAAAGTTAAAAAGTAAAAAATAAATAAAAGATCAAATTTAAGATTTTTAAGTCATCATTGATCATCATCGTTGAATACCGGGGAAGATTAAGAATTGTGTATATGCCAAGGCGTACATATACATGGACGAGCATACTTAAGATGTTGATAGGGACAAGTGCATTGCATCGGAGATAAATGATTAAAATAGTTTAGTTTATATAGAGATAATTTTATTGACGTTTGAAAATAAGAAAATTGTTAGTGTTTTTCGAATATGAAAAAATGCAAACAACAATTAATGATGTATATGTATGTTTTTAAAAATGAAATGTTATATATGTTTAATACTATAAATTTATACAGCACCGACAACTAAAATATTTTCAGATCTCCCCTGCAAATGCGAGATTTTTTCAAATGCTTAATTGAAATACTAGTATGTTACTTTTAATTTAAAAGCTTTTTTGTTCTAATATTTTAGAGAAAAAAAATTAGAAGAAGTGTACATTATTATTGTAGATGAGATTGTGTTGTAACTTAGTATCCACCCTATTCAAACAAATATATTTTTTTAGAGACTTATCTAAATAGTCTGACATGCGATGTACAAATGTTGAACATGTGTTGTACGAGTTTTAAACACCGTCAAACACAAAGACACGCTTACTCCAAGAGTATCGTTCATCATCCGTAAAAACATTCTTCCTCAAAGGCTTCTTATTAAAAGTAATGAGATTTCCATTTAATTAAGAAGCATTGTGGAAGTCCATAGTTATTAGATTAATTAATGGTGGAACTCCACACAGTTGTGATTACGTGCTTCTAGGTGATTATATATCAATTTTGAGACCAACAATCATCACTTTTTGCCCCTAAAATCACCATTTTGGAGGTTAAAAATATGGGTTATGACCAAAATTACTTACAATAATGTGTAAAGTTTGGGGACTAAAAATCCAAATTTTGAAATGGGGGAGAAAAATCATATTTCAAATATAGTGAATCAAATCAAATGTACTACATTTTCAAGAGTCACCATATTATCTGAAGTCAAGAGAGAAGTGGGTATATTGTCAAAATATAACCATTAAATTCCTCCACTCCCAAGTTTTATTAGGATAAAGACAAATAAAATCAATGGATCATTTTGGACCGTTGATGATGTCACTATATTACAAGAGAAGGCTAAGAAGTACATTTCTCTGTAACAAAATATAAGTACAAAGCATTCAAAAGGTCAAATACATTTGATTTTTACGAAGTATTCCATAATATCCTTTTCTCTTCATAGATGAGGATGGCATCAAAATCTTTTCTAAACTAAATTCCAAAAGTTTAATCTCCAAATATCTAAAGAACATATTCAACAAGTATTACTGGCATATGATGATTATGGAAGATGTATTGTATACAAGAATCTAAAAGAGGTTACGTAGTCTAAAAAATTGACTTAAGAGTTGAGACCTAATTGTCTTCTTATTTTAGAAACGAAAAAAGACTTGCATGTATAGTTGGGTCATCAACTTGCAATCAAAACACACACCACACGTGATACCTTACCGTCATGTTTAAGAATATATTTAACACTAAGAAGAAAGGTCCTCTATGACGGAATGTACAATTCAATGCGATTTAGTTCCTAGGAAACCTTTCTTCTTAGTGTTAAATATAACCATTACGAGCTATGACCAAGAGCCAATTCACGTTAAATTCCTTCAAATGCACATAGCATTACGATGGCCAAGGGCACAAGATTCCCATCAGATGGGGGTCTAGGGAAGGTGAATGTACCATTCAATTCCTTTGAATCAGTGACTAATGTCTTGAGGTGGCAACTTCATTGTGCCAAGGCTCGTAACATTACAACAACAATCAAGTCTTATCTCACTAAGTAGGGTCGGCTATACATTATTGAATAAAAATATTATCAGGAAAGCATTCTCAAATTTAGAAAAATATGACACTCTTTGAAACAATGGTTTGAACAATACATCACAACGGCTAGAAAAAGAGAGGAACCGGTACCTAAGGTTAAAACTGTAGATATATATACCCAGCAAAGTATTTGCTACTAAAAGAAAGCTGATATAGACTCTGATAACAATATGTATCCTTCTGTATCTATGACCATAACACAAATAATAATGACAACGATGAATAAATAAAAAGGCTGTAATGTACTTCATATTTCATCATATCTTTTGCTCCGTTAGTTTTTACCACCGTGAGGTATCTTTGTTCTGAAAGATTATGTAAAATCACCTTCTCCACTGAGGTTGAGTCATCTTATCTGAAATTGATAATATCCACAGAGCACTGTCAGTAATTGAAACAGTAAATTTCAAATAACAATTCAAGTAAACTAATATTTGATTCGATGTCCGTGTAAAATCTACACATCTTGTGCTTTGATTCAACACAAAGTACGAGTGCGTTTTCATGAATATGAAGCCACTTATTACCTACATTTAAGTGAATCCTTTAGGCCTACTGAATTTAATGTATTCTAGTTGTAGTTTCTAAAAAAAATTAAAATAATTTGAGCCATGTTATCAAAATTATAGCCGAGAAACTTCAAGCACTTGCTTGCTGCACTCACTTATTTAAATGGTAACTTTTGATACAAACCTCCTACTGATATTGTGAAAGGTTAAGGACAAAAACACGAGTTCATGGTTTCTATATCCAGTTGAAAGATGTGTTCAACGGAATCATGACTATGTTAGAACACAAGGTGTCCAAAGAAGACTTCCCTATTATAACTATAGGATTGCATCGATGGTCAACTTTGATCCCCTATCTTTCTAACTTGGCTTTGATGTGCTTACTTAACATATCCAAGAGTCTATGCCACAATACATGCTTTTTGCAGATGGTATAGTTTTGAACGCCAAGTTAAGAGAATAAATAAATGAAGACTAGAGATGTGGAGCCAAACTTTGGAACCAGATGATGTTCTTTTAAGTAAAAAATCAGACAAAGTGTTCCTTGCGTCTCATTTTATTTGTCATCTCACACATCTTAAGAAAATTATTAAGGGTATCTTTATTATAGGAGTTAGGTACAAAAGACTATATAATATAGGGTAGGTTTGGATACCAAAAATGGGTATAGTTGGAAAAATAATAATACTCTCTTGATATTCTAAAGGGAAACTAATTTGAGATGAGCTAATATTCCAAACATGACAGAAAAAATGAGATGGAGGGAGTATATAGGAGGGAACTAGTTCTAGTTCTAGCTTAGAGACAAAAGTGAAAGACCAAGTTGAAGTACGAGCAAACATGATTTTAAGTACTTTGGGTTAGGCTCATTATTCAAAATGAAGGGATAACTGATGAAGAGGTAATTCACTAGATTTAAGCGACATATATGAAATGGATCAGTGTTCAGGTGATATGTATATAAAATTGGACCAGTCAAACTCAAGAGAAAAGGAATGCTTGGAGTAGCACTTGTTGAGGTTATATGGTTTAGTCCTTTAAGTATAGTTGGAAGAAAAGGAACACTCAAAGTAAAATAAAATAAAAAGTATTGAAATGATGTAAATGATATTTAATATATCACTATTACACATTATAAAGCATTAATCCATATTTTATATTAATAATAGACTCTTAATAAAATAAGGAAACAAATTATACTATACAAGAAAAATTCAAAATCAAGCCTATAAGATATTTTTATTTATTTTTTTCAAAAAAAAGATACTCTAAATGACTCTAAGATACAACCAAGCTATTATACAATACTTGATTCACAATCCTCCTACAGCTACAACCTAAACTTTAAGTTTATTGGAAACGTACCCTTTAGAAAATAACCAAAGATTATATTAAATTTGAGGTTGGAGGCTAAGCTAGATCACAATCGAGACAACAGAAACAGATAGGGGTAGATTGTGTCTGGGACCACTGCCATTACAAACCATAACCAAGACAAAAACCTAGGCCAAACTACATCTAGGTAGCCGAGACTAAATTGCTGCTTTAGAGCCAATGCCAGACTGTTTGGAATAGACAATCCAAATTACACGGTCTATTTGCAGAAGCCATGGTTTCTATATCCAGTTTATGGTTTCTAAATTGCTGCTTTAGAGCCAATGCCAGACTGCTCGAGAATAGACAATCCAAATTACACGGTTTATTTACATGGCTCTAAATTGCTGCTTTGGAGCCATTTGCAGAACCAAATTTTGTGGAGAAGAAACTTTTTTGTGATAATAAATAAAAGAATAACTTATCCTTACAAACATGAGTTTTTTAGTCTAAAAGTCTTGCAGTACACCAAAAATATATCATTCATGAGAACAGAAAATTTTCCTCACCGTAATACACTTGACCATATATATATTAAGCAACTTTTCCTTACCATAAAAACACATCTCAAAGAATTAACCAATCATCAAGTAAATTAAAAGGTACGGAGAAACAGTGAAAATTATAAATGCTTACCAGTCCCGTCCCTTGAAGATGACAGAGATTTATCAGTCCTCGCAACTCCTCTTCCGCTCAAAGTTATCAGCTTTTCTACTCTTGGGGAAAATGAACCTGACTTGCTGTTAAGTGAAGATGAAAGTGAATGCCTCCTGGTTAAACTGTTTTTGTCTATGATATCAGTAGCAAATCTTGGGGAGCCTTGTCCCCTTAGTCTAGCTTTTGCTGATTCAGTTGGAGCCATATAACTCGGCACTCTTGGACTTGGAGTATTGTGTATCTCATTTTCTTGATCATTAAAATTAGCAGGCAGTGAAGCTCTTCTTTGGTAATTGTTGCTGATAATTTTGTCACCGCCATTCAAGTCTTCGCTGACTCCAATTTCTTCATCTCCTACCTTCTTCACACTAGTCTGTAAGACAGCAGTAGGATCATTATGACCTTCCTGTTCTAGTGCTTTCTGTTTGAGCCCTTTCTCTTCTTTGACACTGCCATTTAAGCTCTTCTTTGGCTTACCATTATTCTCTTCTTGCGCTTTCTGTCCAAGACCTTTCTCTTCTTTGGCACCGCCACTTAAGCTCTTCTTTGGCTTATCATTATTCTCTTGTGTTTTTTGTCCAAGACCTTTCTCTTCTTTGACACCGCCATTTAAGCTCTTCTTTAGCTTATCAGTATTCTCTTCTTGTGTTTTCTGTCCAAGATCTTTCTCTCCATTGACACTGCCATTTAAGCTCTTCTTTGGCTTATCGTTGTTCTCTTCTAGAGTTTTCTGTCCCAGACTTTTTTCTTCTTTGGTACTGCCATTTAAGCTCTTCTTTGGCTTATCGTTTTTCTCTTCTAGAGTTTTCTTTCCAAGACCTTTCTCTTCTTTGGCACCACCATTTGAGCTCTTCTTTGGCTTTTCATTATTCTCTTCCAGTACTTTCTGTCCAAGACCTTTCTCAGGGCAAGATTCTTCTGACTTTGGCTCCGTCGTTTCTTTCATTTTCTCAGAAGAGGAACCTGGCCCCTGCTCTGAAACATCAGTGACAGTTTGATCTGAAGTTGCCCTAGAGCTGTGTTTTCTTTTCTCATTAACAATCTCAGATCTGTCTGAAACATTCTGCATACGAGTTTTCTTTAGACTACTTTTCTCAATTTCTTTCTTTGGGAGTTCTTGTGCCTGAGCTGAAACCAATGAGTGATTTGAATCCTTTTTTGGACGTTGTTTTTGGTTGCTAGAACCAGAACTCGAGCCATCAGAAGCTTTCACAGCAGGCAATTTCCGGGTAGTCCTTTTAACTTGTCCTTTTTCAGCCGACACTGAGTCAAGTTTCTTCTTCAATTTAGGAAGAGGTGCCCAAAAGCTTGATGTTGTCCAACGGTCAAGCCACTTCGAAGCCAAGTAAGGTTCTCCAAGATCGCTATTTAGAGATAGAGGAAACGCATGGGTCGATGAAGCCAGCAGCTGAAATGGATATCAAATGGAATGAGCTTTTATCGAAGTCAAATTATACCAAGACAATTTAATTTCAAAACAATAAGAACTAAACCAAACAACCATAGAGAAAAAAAATCAGTTCTTCAAAACTTTGTTATACCATTCATATCAATAAATAATATTAGTAAGCATCTGTCTGACACCATTCATATCAATAAATAATATTAGTAAGCATTTGTCTGACATGTGCAATATTGCATATGTTAAAGCAACTAAAATTAGCAAGTTTTTATTGAAAACCAACAATTATTTATTTTTATTTTTTTGACAAAAAAACCAACAATTATTTATTAAAAAGTTATATATTTAAAACAAATTGTCAAGTTCCAATGCAAAGTTACTATTTTAAACTTATTAACATGTGCAAATTTGCACATGATAGAAAAACTTTTAGTAAAGGGTGAGAGTAAGGTAAAATTAGTAATTGATCAGAAAAATTCCAAGAGTTGTCAACTTAAAATCATAACATGAGGTGGAATGGTTCAGTGACCAAAACTACTTTTCACATAACATAAACAACTACCTTAGCTATTGGAAATTATATGAAGAAATTTCAGACTCAGTTGAGGCATGAATTGAATATAAAATTAGTGTAAAGCAAGTTTAAAACTTCAAAGTTGTGACATATATAACAACGACAAATTCAAGACCCCAAAAGTCGAGTCGGGAGTCAAGACATTTTTATCCTTCTTTAATTCAATTAATACTACTAGTGTTTACCGGAAGGAAAAAAAGAAGAAAAAAAAGGGAGGAAACCTTCCATGGACAATAAAATTATCAACTGATAACATTTTTGTGGAAGTTTTAATTAACTGATTTTAGTCATATTTCAGATATTAGGAAAACCTAAAACAATCTATTATTATTTATCATCTATATAGGTAATTAGAAGTTCATACCTGGCGAACAAAGGCATTTTCTGACAGCTTGTCTGCTGGTGTAGATGTAACAATGCCAATAGATTTTGAACATTGAGTATCCTGAGAAAAGTACATTGAAGTAATTAGTGAAGCAATACAAGGGTAGGGAGCATGCAATTGATGACACTCATCTACGCCGCAGAGTATGTTCTATAAAGTCACACGAACATTCTTTTTGTATGACAGGAAACATCTATTGGTAATTAAATAAAAACCTCCTACATTTCGACTAAGAAATTCAGAGAGAACAATGTAAAGATCATTGCATTGATAGAATTAGCCAAAAAACTTTTACCTTGCGAATTTTCAGGACCTCAAGCCCAATATCAGAACGTCTAACATTGTAACCACGAGCCAATGCTTGCACTTTAACAATTCCCTTCACACAATATAAAGCAGAAACAGCTTGTCTTCTAACCAAGTGACCACGGATAAGAGCTTGCAGCTGTGTAACAGCTTTGAGTGTATGAAATTCCCGACGAGCCTTCAATGAAGTTATGCAAGAATCACTTTAAGTATTTATTAACCATTAATCATACATAAAGAAACATTCCAATAAAGTACCAATACTAAGACAAATTGCATGTGATGGCTTTGCAAATTGAGAATCAGTGAGTACCGCAATTCTTGACCAAATATATCATGACACTAAATAATTTCCAATAAAATTGCATAAACAAAATGTCAAACATACAAGCTATATTTTCTGTTTTCCTACAACTGCAAATTTAGTTTAAAATAAAAGTGTAATAGATGTGGTTGCAATGGTATCTTCAAGCATTTCTACTCTACTTCATTAATATTTGCAATGTCCGTGACATTTTTCATATAATTATAATTTAACGGTGTTGTTAAACACGCAATAGTGTAGAGGAATTCAAACAAATCACTATTGTTCCCCGATACGCTGCTTAGTACAAAATTTTGTCAAAAAGCAGCTATAACAGAGTTACAGTACTGTTACATAGCAGAATTCAAACAAACTGTTATAACAGAAGCATATCAGCCCGCATAACATAAATGTAAAATTACAGGGGAGTATTACCTGATAGCCTCTACAACCAGCCTGAAGTTTAATAGCTGCTTCCGTAAGCCTGAGTGTCTCAAGATCATCTTGAGTTGCAACATTAGCAACAGCCGGTACCTGAGCCTTTTCATTTCCATTTGAGAGAATATCCCTCTCATGAGATGACTTGTTAACTACTTCCTTTTCTGAAATCACTGCTTTCGCAACATTAGCTCCAGATATTGGTGCAGATATTTGCAAAGAATCCACAGTTGAAATTGGATTAGAAACAGTTAACTCAGAAGTTCCCCGTGCATCCTTGTTACTCGAAGATTTCTACGTACACGAATTGAAACAACAATTACAACATTCCTATTTCAAAATTCAAAGTACTCACACCCTATAAGTAACAATTATAACATAATTCTACCTTTAATAATTTCCTTATAACAGAGGCAGCAGTTACATAAAATCAAATCATAAACAAAAATGTGTGATAACCACGAAAACACTTACAAAAATATCATTCTTCTTTGACGAACTAGACTTCGATGAAGATTTCTTCCCTCCTGAGAGTAAGCTCCTGATCCATTTCCCAGGACTTCTTCCTTTCCCCATCACGTCAACAATCGATGTTTTACAAAGAACAGAACTCAAGCATCAAAATCTGCAACAAAAACTAAATAAAATACAAATGACCCTCAATTACATGCTACTTCATTGTTTCAAACAACCAAAAAAAAACTAAATTTTCATGAAATAGCCTAATTTATATACTATACCCATTTTCAAACAAGTAGAAAATAACCCATTTTGATGTAAGACTAATAACAAAACATGTAACATTCTGCATAGGAAAAAATACCATGAAGAAATTGAAAGATTCAAAACAATAGTACCTCGTTACTAAATTAAACAAAAAAGACAAGAACATTAAAAAGAACATAGTTTCATTAAAAACTATGAAAAATGAAGAACAACCCAAGAGTCAACTACATATAGTTTCATTAAAAACAACATTAAAACATAACAACAACATCAAAAACAGCAAGTTAGTTTGAAAAAAGAACATTAAAACCCTAGACTAGATGTAAAAAAATCCAGCAGAACCTGAAAAAATGGAGTGAGAAGAATCCAATGATGAAGTGAAGTAGATTTGAGAAGTGATTATTATAGTTCAAAGAAAAGGTTGGATTAAGGGAAAAAACAGTGACAGAGCATGTGGAAGAAAGAGAAAGAAAGAATACCTTAATAAGGCTGTGAACTTGAAACTGAAAAGCAACGTCATAGATTCCCTCCTACGAGGTTTCCACAACTCCTACTATATAGATCCTCCTATTTTCTCTCTCTCTCACCAATAAATAATAATAATAATTGATGCTCCTAAATTAATGTTTTTATTGATGTGATACTTCCATTAAAAATGCACTTTTAAAATTCACTTATATGCTCAATTATAAGAAAAAAAAATCATTTTATGAATTTATTGAATAACTAATGTATTTGATCTATAATATAAGATTAATACATTAGTTAGTCTATAAACATAAAAATGATTTCTAGATAATGTATGTGATAATAATTTTTTACGACACTCGTTATTATTTTCCTGTCTTAAATTGTCATTGAATGTCATCAATACACCACTGTTGAACTCGGCCAATTATCTTTAAGTCCTAACAAAATGCTGAAATTGTTAAGTTAGTTATTTATGTCATAACAGTCTTTTTTTTAAATGCAAAATTTATTAATAATCAAGTATTTGCAAATGACAAATGGATATCGGCAAGACATAAACAACAAAGCAAACAACATTGTATATGGATGGAACATTTAAAAGAAAATGCATACATCTCGTATATCCAAAATCCAAATGAAAACAACACTCAACCGAGGACTTCCATCAAAATCAATCAAAACTAATTTCCAAAATCATCACCAACACTAAAGTCAAAGTCAAACCCTTGCACATTGAGCCATATCCTCAAACTTCATCACAAATGACCTCGGAAACATTTTGTAAACAAATATCCTCCGTTACTCACACTAATACCCCTAAAAAAAACCATCAAACGGGCCAAAACCCCTATAACATCATATACCTTTCTTCCTAGAGTTGAACCCATATAAACACTTCAAAAATCACTTATTTCAAAGGTATTTAAACAGGGAGTATTAACGTATTTCATTAAGTAATTTAATTTATGTTTCAAATGAACCAATGAAATTAAATATCTTTTCATATTTAATTTCACACTTTAAAGAATTTAATTATACAAAATATCATATTTCAATTTTAGTTTTATAATAACATATTTGAATATATGAAAAACTAATGCAGGCTAAAAAGTTTAACTTATCGAAAAAGTTAACATTTTTATAATCTTATCTGGAAAAGAAATTAATATAATAATAGTAATAGAAATATTATTAGCGTTTATTTAAGTATGTTGGTCATGTATATCATTTATAATCTTATGTATGTTCAACACACTTAAAGCATCATCTAGTAAAGCTAACGGATTACACATAAGAGGTTCGATAAAAGTAACAAGATGATATGCATGGTTAGCTCTCATTTTAGTAAGAATATCAGGCTATTAGCACAAGAATTTTCCTCTCGAAGAATATGATTTATAAATATAGACCAATCCTTAACAAGATACACCTGAATGAGTTATAGGAGTTTTGCACAATGGAGGAGCCTTGTTGTAGTCTCCTTCATTACCAACTGCACTACATGAAGAAAGTCGGTGTAACATACGAGTTTTCTATATCCTGCATCCCAACACAATTTGATACTAGTCAATAGAGTTTGAATTTCAACATGTATGATATTTGAGATCCCTACACTACCAAAGAAACTAAGTTGAAAACTTTCATCGTGTTTACAAATTAGACCACCATAACCTACCTTTCTTGGATTTGTCAACGTGCGTCTATCAACAATGAGAACCATGATGTCCTCATCCCCATAACTTACGCTCAACTTATTCAAATAAATTAAATAACACCTTTTTTTTAAGAAACAAAAGTGTTGAAAAAATTTCTCGTTCATATAAAAAACATTGAATAACTTTTAAATGTATTACTCCTTCGTCCCCATGAGTATAACTCAGTTGATAGGGACATGCATTGTTATATGCAGAGGTCGAGATTCGAACTCCGAACACTCCACTTATTCATCTTGAAAAATGTGAATTCTAGTCCCTAGGCTACTTGACAAAAAAAATGCATTACTCCTTTCGTCCTTATTATATATAAGCACGCATTTCACATAAAATTTGTCTTTAAATATAAGTTCCCTTTTCCTTACTACATGCATTTATTATTATTTTTCTAAACATACCCCATAATTAATACTACTATATTGTCTTAAAATATTAAAAATTAAATTTAATACACATACAACCAAATTAATTATACTAATACATTAATTATGCTAACAACTTTTTTTTAAAAAATGTGAAAAAGGCTAAGGGTGTTTATACTCGATCTGTCCTTAATTAGAACTCCCTTTGAAAAAAGTTTAGTCCCTAAATTATAACCCTCTATGCAAATTACTAGATGCATTTATTTTTTTTCAAACATATACATAATTAATATTACTAACTTGCATTGAAATATGAAAAGTCAAATTACATACACATACAAACAAATTATAATTTAGTAAAATTCACAAACAAACTAGATGCATTAACAATACTACCAACTTTTTTTTAATGTGTAAAATTAGTAAAAAAAACTTATAATAAGCGATGGAGTGAGTAGATGTTAATTTTCAAGGTGTTTTATTTGATCTTAGTGTTTATTTTTTGGTCAATTTTCATCATGATTTATGTATTTTGTTTTTTTATTAAAAAATTTGGATGAAGCATTGCGCTTAATAAAATACTACCGTCAAACATCAAGGCCACAATTCAGTCAACAACCACAAAAACACCACACCCACGATCTTCCCATGTTCATCACATTCCTGATTCCACATCAGTAAAATTTAAGAATCAACATTTTGCCTGAAAAAAACCCACATTTAATACCAACAGGTTGTAACCTCTAAGCATCATTTTAGCCATATCAATGGAACATTGAGCCAAACAATAGCAAGGGAATGTCCATCCCATTTATTACCATACGGCGTTCTTATCTTTCCTAGGCAAATATATAAACTCCGGAGGACCGGTTTACATTACGGATGTGGATCCACTTCAACCTTTTTGATTTAGCCCATGTTTTCTTTTTTAATTCAACGGTTGATTGATACATAAATGAAATAATAATGATGAAGAAGAGAGGAAAAAAAAGCTAGTGGATGGCTGAAATTAACACTAGTGAAAATCAGGGATACAAGACCTGTTTTTGTGTAAAAGTGGTCTTAAATCTCTAAAAAAACAGGTTTTGTATCATTGATTTGCACTAGTGTAAGGTAGGATTGACAACATAAGAGAATGATCATGAGATGATTCAAATCCTTACAGTACAGCTAGAGGTATCTTTCAAAAAAAAATAAAAAATACAGCTAAAGTTAGGTATGTGGATCGGTCTGTTCCATTTTTTGACAAAAGTAAACGATATGCATTCATCCAAATTGATAGAGTATATAGATACAATACAAATTCAAATTCGATAAAAACAAAAAGGATGAATCTGTGAACAAACTCACAACATTCATGTATCCGGATCTGCAACGTTGACGATGTCAAAGTCATTGATCGGATCTGCACTTGCTCAAAGCAAATCTTTCAACTTAAATCAAATAAACATCATACTAAAAAGGAAAATCAAAAACACACCGTACAAAGACGGGAAATCAAAACAAACAGAGTCGTGCAGAGACAACGACATCACAAAAACAAACGAAAGAAAACTAAAAATATGTGGAAATCACTTATTCAATTAGGATAGAAGGAAAACCAATTTGGAGGGGTGATTTTTGAGTCAAAATTGACCCAAAATCACCCCTCTTTTGTAGACAAGAAGAAGAAATGGGTGACGGGAAATCAAAACAAACCGACGAAATCACAAAAACAAAAACAAACGAAAGAAAACTGAAAAATATGTGGAAATCACTTATTCAATTAGGATAGAAGGAAAAACAACTCGAAGGGGTGATTTTTTAGTCAAAATTGACCCAAAATCACCCCTCTTTTGTAGACAAGAAGAAGAAAGGGGTGACGGCTAGGGTACATTCTGTTTAACTCCTCTTCAATGAACTATCATGTTAATTAAGGCTTTGTTCGCGATAGATAAAAAGGTGTAATATGTTGGTTCGAATCCCTCCTCTGTTGGTCTGAGGTTAAACAAACTAATCCGCAAACAACAACAAAATATATGAAGAAATCACTTTTTTATAATAAAAATTCTAAAAATAAAAAAAATTGGTATTGTTATGAATATAATAAGTGGATGTCTACAAACCCTTGTACTTATCTCTTAAGTGACACCATATTACTTATCTTCTAAGTCACATTTATTTGTACTTATCCCTTAATTACTTAACTCTTACTCCATCCCATTGTGTAGGAAACTGCAAGCCATGACCTGAATTGAGCAAAGAAACATGAATAAAGGCAAAGGTTAACTCGCCACAACGAGCAAAGATGAGGTCAAGGCGACCTAAGTCAGAAAATTCACATTTTCACAAGTCCAAGCCTTGCCATAACGAGGAGGAAGCGAGCTCACAGCGAGGAGTTACAGAGAGCACCAGTTTCGGGAAGCCCATAGCACACCACAGCAAGGACATGGCGAGCCAACTCGCCATGGCCAAAGTAAAGCGAATGAGAAAGCGAGCAAGTTCTAAAAAGTCAAGACTCCAGGCAAACAGGGCTTCGCCACAACGAGCAATAGCCTCGCCATGACGAGATAAGGCGGTCTCAGGCTCTTGGATGACGTGGTAGAAACCCACTGGCGAAGGAAGCTCAACTCGCCGTGGCGTGCATCATCTCGCCTGACGAGAAGTCACTTCCTAGCAAAAGTAGAAAAGCCTTTTTTCTCATTTTTTTTATCATATCAGACTTTTATTTTAGAGAGAGATAGGGCGAATTTGAGAGAGAAACATAGAGCAAGAGTGTTAGGAAGTGGATTCTTCAAGATTGTTTGAGAAATCAAGATCTTGCAATGCAATTTCATCTTTTCTTCCATTTTTGCAAGGCTACCATGACAATGAGTAGCTAAATCTCACTTGTTGGGATCAGATGTACTTGATCAAGCATAGTATGTATTTCTTTTGATCCTTCAATATATGATTCTAGTTTTTTACTTGATATTGATATTATCCTTGTTATTCATGTTTATGACTGATTTGAAATGATATTGAAAAATACTTTTTGAATCTAGAATCAAGGTAATCATCTATCAAAGCTTGAATTCTAGAAATGGGGTTTAGGTTTTGGTACTTCAAATATCAAAGCTTAATGCTATTGGATCGTTTAATTGATTGAGAAATCGTCGATTAAATGATACAATCGAAGTCACGACATTGTTTAGACATAAATGATGTTGTCGTGTGATATGTGATAATACCGGTTAATTGCTCGAATCCATATATGTGATCATAAGGATATATGTGAAGTTTGGTCAATGAAATCTAATCCTAATAGTTTTAAGTCTTATCAAATCTCATTTTAATTGTCGCATTTTAGCTCGATTAGGTTTTATAACAAACAACCAATTAAACCCTAACTTAGAACGATAATGTATGTTGAACGGCTTGTAATATCGCACTAGTCCATATGGAAACGATACTTGAATACTTACTTTTGAGTGATAGAAAAATATTACAGCATCATCCCTCTTCTCTCTCACTCTTTACTTCTCTTTAATCTTGTTCTTCTTGCTCATATTCTAATAGTTTCATAACAGGTAAATTAATGTTATAGCTTGGAAGTTGTAAGTAAAAAAAGTGTCACAAATGGTAAATAAAAAGAAAAATTCAATAGTTCACTTATAGTGGACAAATAGTGGGCAATGCTTAAAAATAATTTTTTTACGACTCTTATTTTTCGGATGGAAACTTTTTGAGTTGATCAGACAGCTCTAGCCCTTTATCAAATATATATATTTTTTTAAAAGAAGTTTAGTGACTAGAGCTCACATAAAATATGGAGATGTGAGATGTCCGAGATTCGATCCCCGACCCATGCATATAATATGCAATATCCCTACTGATTGAGTTAAGGTCACGGGATACCAAATACTCCCTCCGTTCCAAAATGTAAGAAAAAAAACTCATTTTCTTTATCTCAAAATGTAAGCAAAAAAGACAAACTTTTATCTTATTTATTCTTGTTTTTTTTTTAAAATATATAACATATTTTTCAAGAAAAAATTTTGCTTATGAAATTAAATACAAATTACATACAATTTTTATCTCTTTCATTTTCTTCATAATCAATAGCCAATGAAAATTGTTTTTACATCTTTCCATTAAACTTATTTCAAAGAAAACACACAAAACTATACTTCAAATTCTTATGTTTTAGCTTTTTTTAATAAGTGTAATTTGAATTTTTTTTCTTGCAATTTAAAACGGAGAGAGTATTGCTTTTAACTGTGCCTTTCAATTTTTTTGGCATCTTTTATTTTCGAAGACTTCAATTGCGAAGATTCAAGTCATTTGGCTGATTAGTGTGTGACTTAATGTAACAAGTGAATGGATTTTAAGAGGGGTTTTTCAAAATTTTGATCCTCTTTGCGGAAGAAATCTCATTGAAACGGATCTTGATTAAATCATTAATCACAAATCAAACACATACTTAAACAATTTAAGGATTCCTGTGTTTACCTCTTGACGAGCAGAACCTTTGTAGTAGAATTGTTTCTGACCACGAGCAAAGCAAAGTAGCGATGCCTCTACTTAGTCCACACGAACAGAACTTCTCCGATGACCGGTGCTAGCCAATTCCAACGGAGATTCAGAGAGAACAAGGTTTAGAGAGCGGCGGCTAGAGTTTCACAACTTTTGTGAATTAGGTTAAACACTCACAAAAAGTCTAGTTATGCTTCAACACAAGGGTTCTATTTATAGAATCACTTGTGTGGTCAGCAAGACAAGCACTTAAGTACACCGTACCTTACGGTGGACCGTGTTTCTCTATTTTTCGTAAATTAAATAATAAAGTCATCCCCGTGAGCTTAGCTCAGTTGGTAGGGATATTGCATATTATATGCAGGGGCCAGAGTTCGAACCCTGGACACTCCACTTCTCCACAATTTAATTGTGTGAGCTCTAGCCACTAGACTACTTGACCAAAAAAATAAAATAATAATAATAAAGTCATATTTAATTATTTAATTACTAATAAGTCTTACTTATTATTTTATAAATAAGTCTCACTTATTTATTTTTTATAAATAAATCTTACTTATTTATTTCTCTCATCTATCTATCCTTTGTGTGTGACCCTATAGGTTCCTGTAACGTTGGCAATAATATTAAATCACATATTTAATATTATAAACAGTCAGCGGTATCTAGCAACACATCACTGCTACCCAAGTGACGAGAATGTCATGTGATCTGACGAAACCTTTCTGTGATAATGTTCATGCGTATAATTACCCTTTTGCCCTCATGTCTATATTGAACACA
>Ga0315914_1004794_pt1 | contig 20038 bp, 11 predicted proteins | sample MpolenodulesMG_FD_203920 | JGI IMG/M metagenome (GOLD analysis project Ga0315914, IMG submission 203920) | Medicago polymorpha root nodule microbial communities from Los Angeles, California, United States - elongated nodules | ecosystem: Host-associated > Plants > Roots > Nodule | place: USA... | reverse complement strand
AGGCAGGGCATGATCCCCTGGTTTTAGATGTGTCACACCCTCGCCTACGCTCTCCACAATCCTGATCAACATCAGGCCCACAGTTATCAATAACATTCATTCACATTACATAACACATTAATATAATTAACAGATTTAATCAAAAAGCTGTCTTTGTAAATTAATAAAAATGAAATGATATATTAAAATATCGGTTTCATTTTGATTCATTGTCGTTCTAAAAAGTTTTATGCACTCAACATATCACAATCAATCATATGTGTGATTTTGAAAGTAAAAGTTAATGATCTTACAATTATGATTGATTGACATTGTAAAAAACAAATTATATTGGCATAGTACATGAATTAAATCCTTAAATTATGTAATTCAACTTTTAATATTGAGAAGAGAAACATACCCTCCAGCTTCATGACCAAAAATACGAGGAAACAATGGAGTTTGACCCTGAAACAGAAGGAAAAAATAAAACAAATATTAAGCTATTGCGATGCATAACATGATGAAACACCCAAATAAAAAAAAGGCTCCAATCACCAGCTTAATTTCCTTTAATCTAAAATTAAACTTCAGAAGAATTTTATAATACACAAAAACAAACATGCAAAAGAAACTAAACACACCATTTTCATATATAATCAAATCAAACTATCATAAGAGTGAACGAGATCTAAACATATATACTATATATATAGGTGGAGCTTATTGTCTAAATTTACACTACTAGAAAAAGCAAAATTAGCGAGGGAAATTAGTGACGGAAAAAATGAAATTCCTCACAAATTCCTTGGTCGCAAAATTTAGTGACGGAATTAGAGAGGGATTTCACGTTTTCCCTCACTAAATATCCCTCACTAATTTTTGTTATTTTAGTAGTGTTATAAAACTACATGTATACCTTAGCTTCCCAGAAGTAAACATCAGTGTGACAAAGGGAGGTGAAGAGTATCTTGAGACGGACTTCGCCGGCCTGCGGTGGCGCCACCTCCACTTCTTCCATCACTAGCGGCTTCCCCGCCTCCCATGCAACCGCAGCTGCAGGTATAATACAATCAATGAGTTCATGTAGCACTCATAAAAAGATATAACGATTATTAATAAAGAAAGTAACACAATCCAAATGGACCCTTAGAAAGATCCATAAAAAGCAAAACACAATTTTTACAACATGTTTGTAACAAAGAAAAAAAGGAGATGAGATAGTACCTCTGCACTTGATGACCTGACCAGTAGTGTTGGACATAGTTAATTAACAAAAGATGATAATGAGTGAGTTCAGTGTGGAACCAACTACTGTCAGTGACCTTATTTATAGTAGTGAAAAAACCGAATGATTTTCTAAACATAGTAATTGGTTTTCGACTCTCTTTAATCTTATTGCTTTTTCCTTTTTGTTTCTACAATATTCTTATGCCCTCTTCCTTTATAAATTTTAAATGTTGATTAAACCAATTGTATATATACTACTCCAAATATGTGTCCAAATTATTGTCACTTTTTTAATTTATCAAAGTTAGTGAGTTTTGAACCAATGACCTAAAGGTTGAGGATATTTTGTAAAGTTATTTTAGTAAATGATACTAATTTTACTTCTCGTAACAATATGGGAAATGATAACAGGGACTCTCTTTAAGACTTTTAAATGGTAATTTTTTATGAAAACATGTGCAATCAATGTATTGAAAATCAAAATATTTAACTTTTTATAAATTAATTTTTTCTTTTAAAATCTTTAAAAGTGCTTCAAGGGCACTCGTTAATAAGACCCTAACAATATTTATTGTTTTTTTCACTAATAATATACTTTATTGAATTTTACTTCTCTTAACTATATTTAATAAAGATATTTTAGTATTTAAAAAAAATATTTTAGTAAATAATATTATTAATCTTACAATTAAAGTCATTTCAACTAATCATTTTTTCGTTTAACTCAAATGTCACTTAATATGATAGAGAGGGAGTTCCGATAACTATTATAAGCAAAACTTCACTTTTTAAATACATTAAATAATTAATGTATCAACTCTAAGATCCGATGCATACTGAGGGTTTATAATTATAATTACAATTTTTCTAGATACAAATTGAAATTTGATCTAATAAATCCCGTGCTCATACCTTTGCATTTGATGACTTGACCAGCTGTACTCGACATGACTTAAGAAAATCAACAGATGAAGAATGCAAGAAATTGAGAATTGTTTAGAAAGTTCTGTATTGTATTGTTGATCAAACAAATTGTGTGTCCTTGTTGTTGTTGGTGTTTATTTATTTATAGTGTGACAAAAACAAACCAATGATATTCAAAATCTACTATAGAGAGAAAAAACCATTTGTTGTTTTGTGCAAAACATACTGCCACGCTAGCGTTGCCGGTTTTTAAGCTTCCTTTAATTCCAAGGACATTGTATTTCCTTTGTAAGAATCTTAATCACGGGACATAGATTAAGTGGTTAAGTGGTTTTGATAAAACTAATGACCTTCCACGAAAACGATGTGCCACGAAACGACACGGCCGGAAGCAGGATCACTACTACAGGTGCTACCTTTTTCCTTTTCAAAGCACTTTGTTAACTTTTTCTTTGATAACATGCCATATTAATCATTAAATATAGTTTAATTTATGCTTCATAGCTCAAAGTTGAGATTTTGGCCCCCTAAAAAAAAATTACAAAACTGCCCTCTAAGTTTTTTGCACTTGTGGCAGTTTTGGCCCCAGAGGCCATTTTTGACTCGGTCAACGCTGACGTGGCACCCTAAGTGAGGTGCCACGTGTTATTTTTTTTGGCTTTGGGGGCCAAAACTGCTACAGTTGCAAAATTAGGGAGCGGTTTTATAGTTTTTTTTTTAGGGGGCCAATATCGCAACTTCGTGAAAGTTAGAGGGTGAAAACTGCTATTAAGCCTTTAATTTAAGGAAATCATGCATTCGTCTCTTGAAATTGCAAGGGTGGACATCTACATCTTTGAAATTTGTAAGACTCTCTTTAGTAAAAATAGCGGATAGCTGATAGCTGATGACTGATAGTTTATAGCTGATAGTTTTTGACTAATAACTTATAACTGATAAGCTAATTAATGTGTTTGGTAAAATCAGCGGTCAAACTAACTGATAAATGTAAATGACATAAAAGGACATTATTAATTCATAATATAATGTATATCAATTAATATTTAAGATATTTATTGATTTAAATTAATCAATTTAATGTATATTTTACATATTAACAAACTAATATTTTAAATTTTCTGGTAAAAATACTTAATTAAATTTTATTTTCAATTTTTTTTATTTTAGTTTCAATTAAATAAATTATTTTCATTTTTTATTAAATTTCAATTTTAAGTTTTATTTTACATTTATCAATTTTTTTCATTATTTAAATATGAAATTTTATTTTGAAAACAAACAAAAAATAATGAATCCATAAGATTAAAAACAAAAATATTAAAAGAACAACAACTAGATATATTTTTTTCGTAAAAAAAAAAAAGGTTAAATATGTTTATAGTCCTTACATTTTGCGCCCCTTTGAAGAATAGTCCCTACATTTTATTAAATGTTTTTAAAATCCTCGCATTTTATCTCTGTTATCAAAATTAGTCCCTGCTGTTAATTCTCTAACGGAATGATGAAGTGGCAGTTAGTGGGTCCCAATTATTTTAGGGTTAAATATGTTTTTTGGTCTCTACATTTTGCGTGACTTTGAAGAATAATCCTTACATTTTGGGACTCACTAACTGTCACATCAGCATTCCATTAGAGAATTAACAGCAGAGACTAATTTTGATAACGGATATAAAATGTGAGAATTTTAAAAACATTTAATGAAATGTAGGGACTATTCTTCAAAGGGATGCAAAATGTAAAGACTAAAAACACATTTAACCAAAAAAAACTAATTGGATCCTTATTTAATTCATATTTCTTATTCTCTTTAAGAAATTGAATTCATATGTTACTTAAAACTCGATCCAAACAAAGTGCCGTAAGAAAAAGAATACATGTATTGCTAAATGAAAAAAAATAAAATCATGTGACAGAAAAATAGGATTGAAAATGGTTTCAGCATTGAAAACATACACAGGTTTTAAATTGTAATAAATTTTATAAAGGGTAAAAAGGGATTTTGGATAAAATAGCAAGGGTATAAGTGGAAGAAAAAACAATAAGCTATAAGTTATAAACTCAAACGCTACTTGAAATAGCGTCTGAAAAATAGCTATAAGCTCGTGAAATAAGTTATAAGCTCGTGGTGAAAGATCATTACCAAACAGAGCTTTTTAGTGAAACGAGCTTATAAGCTATCCGCTATAAGTTAGTTTTGTGGTCTTACCAAACAGAGCCTACATAGCCAAAAAAAAAAAAACACTTGATCATGAATGACATCAGATAATTTGGTCATTATGTTAATTTGTAAGGACTAATTTGTGAGCAAGTGCTATAATTAGGGATGTCAATGGGTACTCATGAGTACGGATAGTATGATACCCATTCCCGTGACCGCCCCGTACCCTCGTAGGTACCCACTATGCGGGTACCCCCGGGTATTGCGGTATTCATGAGTACCCATGAATTTTTTAATTAATTTTTTTTTTTGGAGAAGAATTTTTTAATTTATTTATTTTTTGGTACAAATAATAACTTTTTCTAATTACCAAACACTTCAACTTTTAAACATCCATACATAATCCATTCAAAATTTCATTAATCATACATAATCCATAGAAAAATCATGATTCTTACATAATCGATATGATATGTTTTAAGATGTTAATAAAGTAAAAACGGTGAACTTAATAAGATGAATAAAAAAATTAAAAATAAAAATAAGTTATTAATGAGGAATCTTAGGTGGGTGGTAAAATTTCCTTCAATAAGATAACAACGTTAAGTAATAAGACAAGATTTATAAATATATTTTAATAATTTACTTAATTTATTATCGGGTGTGAGTACCCGTGCGTATGGATACAATCAAATCCGCGTCTGTACTCATATAATAATAGATAGTCAAATATCCATTTATTATACCCGTGGATACACGTGCCCGTGACGGATTTTACCAACGGATACCCATGGACATGGGTATTTTTGCCACCCCTAGCTATAATTTAATGATACAATTTAGTGATTAATTTGTTAGTAAGTTAATTCTTGACAGTGAATTATATAAAAATTAGCAAATGGGCCAAATTGCTCGATATAATTAAATTTCGGTTTTTTTTATCAATTTATTACAATTTTCAAGGGTACCAATATTTTACTGCATTTTAATCTGTAGCACTTTTGTTCCCAAAGAAAAGTGTTGCAGGGTGGAATAGAAGAAACTAATTAGTTTCATAACGATACGATCCCTGTGCAGTGTGTGGGAAGGCTCTTATTTTGAAGGATATATATGTGATTTCATTTTATATATTTTTATATTATATTTATTTGGAAAACAAAAAAGAAACATACATGAGAAAAAGAGGCAATCACACATTCGTATGTTTCGTTAAATCCTCATTCCTACGATAATAGTGTCGCTGTTAAATAATTGCTCTACAAGAAGTCTCATGGTTGAGCTAATTTTGCCAGAATAACCAAGTCTAAAATCTTCACATCCAACGTGTCGTCTACTTTTACTATGCCATCAGTGCCATCCACACCAATCAACTTGCCAGTGGAACCACGCAACGTCCCTCCCATTATCTTTATTTTATCAGATTTTCTTGGCACTACAGCCTCCACTTCATTGGAAAGGGCCGATATTGTTTCACCATTTCCGTTAGACCCAAGGGCTACCCTATAAGAACCATCCTGGAGAAAACAAATCATGTGTCAATAATATCAATACTGGAAACCCAAACAATTGACATAGTATTATCTGTTTGAAGATGTGAAGTTTTTGATAACAAATGAGACTTCGAATTACAATCACGGTTTAATATTTGATGTATGATGATGAAATAAAAACTAAGCACTATTCTTTTTTATTCATACCAACTCTTTAGCCATGGGTATAACCGAGAAATTTAAAAACCAAACCTAAACAGATAATCTAAACTATACCAACATAAAACAAAGCTTCTAGGTCAACATACCGGGAGAACTTCTTTTATAACTCCAACAGACTCCTCTCCGGACCTGTGTACATTGACCAATATGTCTGGCATAAACCAAGGCCCTTCATTGTCCCCACCTACAAAAAGTTAAACATTAGCAAATGTATGTGGAAGAAATCACATGCCACTTCAAATCTTGCTGATAAATTGATGATCCAAAGTGATTCAAGAAATAGATCCAGGAATATGCTTGGTAAATGATAGGATAATCTCCACATAAAACCACGAGTTATCCCATGACATACGACAAAAATGGAAAGGCAAACAATTGTTCTTATGTGGGTGTCTAATGCAAGACGTGGGGTAGTAGGAACATATGGTGTTTATGCGAAAATCACCCGAATATATTACTTCTTCCGTGTCCCATAGAGTATCACGTTAAGGAAAAAACGTCCCAAAATAAGTGTCACTTTATTATGTTTCCTATGTATTAATTATTATACTCTACCTCTAAAATAATACTATGTGCATAATAACTCCCATGTTCACTGTAATCCACTATACATTCATGACAATGGTTAACGACCAATTGTTAGGATACATTGGTAAAATTGTCACGCTCTTTCATTTATTTAAACATTTTTTAACAATCTGAAATAACCTAAAGAGACAACCTCGATGGGACGGATGGAGCAGTGATGTTAAATAGCGGCTATAGGAGGGCCATAGCGCTATGGCATAGCGGAATTTAAACAAATTGTTATGTAACGCAATATGCTATTTGGTATAAAATATTGTCAAATTATGGGGCTATAGCATTGCTACATGACGGATATGAACAAACAACTAATAGGAAGAGATATGATGTTTTAACTAGAAAATCAACTCCATTAAATCATGTTAGACTAACGACTGCATTCAAAAAAGACAGAAACATACATGTGGTCATCCAAATACATGTGCAGGGTTCTAATCAATTTCATATTAAATGCACCATAACAAGACCGTGCTTGTCATAGGCTATTTCTATCATAGATGACAATAACTAGGTGCATCACAATTGTGGTGTGATGATCTAACTAAATAAAAAAGTTGCAGAAACAATTTTGTACACACTAAATCTGTAGGTTTGACAAAATATAGAAACTTACCCAATACTGGGGACATTATGTCCAGACCACCAGTTCCTGGAGTCATAGGCTGTCCTCCAGGGGTGCCAGGAAGATAAGACGCAGAATTTGGTGTCATAGGCTGCCCTGGTGTTGATGGTAAATATGGGCTTGGAGCATTCGCTGCAATACAATACCCATCGGTCCAAATAGACTTAGTACAAAAACTAAAACTACAGATATTCAAATGATTTCAGGGGGCAAGTAAGAGGTGGTGTTACCGTAGGCAGAACTGTCCCGTGGTGTTCCGGCCTCACTATAATTGCCACCGGGAGTACTAGCCCAACCAGCACCAGGAGTTGGTGCTTCATATGGCCGGGAAGGAGGGCTTCCTGGCTGAAAAATTTAAACAGAAGGAAAAGACAATAAAATAAAGATCAGCATGGTTCAGTATGGATTCTCAAATGAATTAAAGTTGTAGAGTAGTGTGTCTGAAGTTGGCTAATATTTCTGACCTGATACTGTGGACTGGCCCCCCAAGAGCCTGGATTTCCATCTTCCCAGTTATCCCTGAATTTATTTCACTGTCAGAATTCATAAACCACATATACTATACTACACTAAAATATAATATGACGGTGCTGCAGTCTGTAAACTGAGAAAAAATGCATTTAAACTTAATTAAACTACTGAATTCGGTACAACCCTTGTTCTAGTAGGTTGTATTTAGAATACTGATATCTATTGATGATGTTAGCACTAACCTAGGAGGACTCATTGGCGCATAAGGATTCCAAGCTCGGTCACGCATAGGTGTCCTCATTCCATCATGAATTGGAGTTGCTGCAAATAACAATGCATTTAAGAAATATTAGCAGTTTACAAGAGAATCAAATGTTAAATCTAAAAAAATCTAGCAGAAAGCTAGAAATATTAAATCAACCATACCTCCTGCATCTCTCATCGGAGTCATATATGGGTGCAAAGGAGTTCGAGATGGATGCATTGGGGTTTCACTTCCCATCCCATATCGGGATGATGTTTCACTGGAAGAAGACAAGAGTCATATGATTGAATATCTTTTAATACACACAAGAAATCACAAATTTTATGTAGATATAACTTACCGTTGTGGGGTAACAGCCACATTGTCAGATATATGATTGCGGTCAACTGCAGACAACCAAGTCAGAACATGTGAATACAAAGAAACAGGCAGCTCAGGTATTTGCCCAAATTACAAAACTTACCGGTTACAACCTTCATTTGGGATTCCAATTCAACCCGAACGAATGATCCTTTAACTTCTATAACACGTCCACGATAACCTTTATAGGAACCCTGTCGTACTTTAACAGTTGCACCTGTCAAACCATCATGCCCCCTTCCACCCCTATTATGTCTACCTCCAGCTTTACCACATCCAGATAAATTAACATCAGACAACTTTCTTAAAAAGGTCTATTATCATAACAAATTGATCCAATGTTTAGCACCTAACAAGGAAAGATTTAAACATATACCAGATGGAGGCCCTCCTCGAGAAAACCTACGTGGGGACTGTGGAATGCGAGGTGGAGTTCTAAGACCGGGGAATCTCGAGTGTACATCACCCTGTAGAGGTAACAGAACATTACAATGATGAATTTTCTAAATTAAAAAAAGAAAAACGAACTCAAGAATCAAAATAGGAAAAATATACATTTCTGTCACCATTGGAGCGTGAACCTCCCACAACTACACATGATTGGGCCTTAACACATATAAAGCCTGCATGTTCAAGATGATGACGATCGAAGACGAACAAGACCCCTCTATATATGTGCTCCACAGAACCTTGTTTGCCCTAACCCAAAAAAAATAAAAAAATGTTAAGCCTCAATAACAACTTCCATAAAAAAAATCTAGCGAACAGTCAGAATCTTACTTTGCAGGGACCTTCAAGAATCCGCACAACATCTTTTGATGATACTGTATTCCTAAACTTATCCTGCACATTTATTTTCTTCTCTAGCTTACACTTGATCTCTCTTAATTTAACAAGCACAACTTCAGGTCTGTCAGTAACACCCTTAAGAACCTAACAAAGGAAAAATACAATAGTATAATGACAAAAAGTCTTAATTTTGATTGAGAGAGCATTGAAGTTTTGATTTGTTGAGATACTAACCTGAAATGCCTCACTTTCTACACGGATTATGACACCAAAACTCGAATTACTGCACCATGTTAAATTAGAAGTGAGAAAGGTTTGAACCAGAGCAAAACAAGGCAAGGTACTGTGTTGTAATCTCAGGCTCAAGAAAAATACTTACTCTAGCAAAACAAGATCACGAAGTTCATAGTCCCCAATTTTAGTCACACCGGTGGTTACTTCAGAACTCTCTACAACATCATCTGCAAACGCACGGATCTAAAGAGAGAATAATTGTCATTTCTGCGCTAACTGTAAGTAGAAATTCAAAAGTTTTTCAGCAAGCCTATCAAAGTACTATAAAACTCACATGCTCCTTTGTGGTATCAGATATTAAAATCAGGACATGCTGCTCCACCTTCACAACCATGCCAGTAGCACCCTCTTGAGCACCAGAAACAACTTTAACATGGTTTCCGGGTTCAAAATATTTACAAAGTTCCTTTTCATTTAGTGCAAGAGTTTTCTACGAAAACGGAAAGGAAAAAAAACAAGATAATTAGATCATCATAAAGGGAATTTATCACTAATTAGCAACATGCAGAACTGGCAGGCTATGGCCAGTACACTGGAGGAAACCCACCAATTATGATATATCAATTCATACTTACAGGTAAATCCTTCATTTCTGGTCTAATATGAACATTATCCTCGTCAACTTTCTCCACCCATCCCTTTAAGTTCTTCAAATCTCCCTTGATGACAATAACAGCATCACCTTTCATGAAATGCCCTTTCTTTCTGTTCGCAAACAGAGTTGACAGACTGGCTACATCTCCAGTTTCACCCGGTTTACGAAATTTTTCGAGCTCGTCAAACGTAGGTTTGATGTTCTGGGAATAAAGGGATTTTAAAGATACACTTTTGTATAAGAATCCATCTTTGAACATCATGCCTCCAATGGAATCAAACCGTTCCCCATAGGTGGCATCACGCCTATGCTCAACACGGATATGCAGTTCCCTGATAAAAAGATTAAGCTCCGTCAGACCAGGAAATGAAAAGATTCGTAGAAAGTAGAAACATATAAGCAACAACTAGGACAGTTGGCAATACCTAGCTTCTTCAACATTCATAAAACGAGGAGGGGGGACAAATGCCTTCTTTTTCACAACTTCTCTACCTTCCTGCATGACAAATACACTTTGTAAAGAAAATGGGGACTCCAATTTTCAACGAAATTAACAATTCAACAATACAAATCATGCATTCAACAAGACATAAACATTCCATACCAATTTGTTTGCGAGAGCCTGTAAGTCTATCCTCGGAATTAGTTTCACAGTAACCCTCTGCCGTACATTATCAACATCCACTACCTGTTGAAGGGATATAAATTAGGTGACAAATTAAGAATGTATGAGGGATAGAGTCATGAATTTCCCAGAATACAGTGCATACTTTGGCAAGGTCCCCCTTGTATGTCCCAATCTTCATTCTAACCCAAGTATCTCTAGCAAGATCAATGGCTTTGCTTTCAACTGACAGCACGTCAGTCATTTCTCTTATTGGAACGAGTGTTATTTTTTGTCCAAATATATTGCGAAGACCTTTGCAAGCCTGAAACACATGCAAAAAAGTTCACAATTTTATACATGATGTATGTGTGATAAATGATAGATATTTCACACAATACCTCTCTAACATGAGCTTCTTTATCTGCTTCCACATATATGTAGTTTTTGAGATGATCAAGAGCAATAGCTGATCTGATTTGCAATTCTGACCCCTTATCTATGTACTTTTGCATGAGGCAAACAGCTGTTTCTCGCTCACGGCCAATCTGAGTATCAAATCAAAGGATGAGACAAACTCTATATCCCTTGCCAGTAGTCGGAATAAATACAACAACCGAGCCTTATACCATTAAGTGGGATCGGCTAAGTAGTCGGAAAAAATAAATAAACAAAAAAAATGAGAGGATCATACCGCACATTTGACCATCCACAGCTTTGGGTCTCTCACAGATGGCAAAAGTGCTTGCTGTTCTACATCTGTAGTTTCTTCATCATATTCTGCCAACCGCTGCTTTCCATATCTCTCTTGTATCCTTCTTGCCATCTCTTCAAGGTCTTCATGATCTTCTTGGTGGGGTGGCTGTCTGTGGCGTGGCCTTCCTCTATTATCATCTTCGTCTTGCACATCAGGCCCAACAATGAAGCCTGCATGTATTTAGATGTTTGCTTTGCTAGTTTATCAATTGATCAATATAGATAAGAGACATACTTTATACAGCATAGCTTAGAGCCTGAGCCGAACAATATTATAGACCAGTCCAACGGTGTGCAAAACAGTAGAAACACATGAAATTCAATCATTTCCCAGCATTCAGTAACACATAAAAATAAGAACCCAGCATTGTAAAAAAAAAAGTATGTGTATATCAAAAAAGTTACTGGACATAGATAGAGAGAGAAATTGTACAAGTCAATTATTGTATAGGCTAGTATCATACTCTAATTGGGTTATAAACACTCAGAAGGCATTGAAGATGAAAATTACCAGTATTTTAAGACGATTTCAATGATCGGATCCCCAAAAAAAAATGCTTGAAATTCACATTCACTTAATTGATTTGCAGATTGCCACATAAATACCATTTTTTTATACTCCCAATTTTTAAACAAAAATTAGCACTATAAACTGAAATCAATATAACTGCAACCAAAAACCGATAATAATGTGCATCTACTAATTAACATTAATGAACGTCAATCTCGTGAAACTGAAATCAAAATTGAAACCAGCCCAGTTTCAACCCTAATTTCAACACAAACCGAACCATATCGATTTCTCTCTAATCTAAACTGAAATTGATTAAAGAAGAACAAAAAAATGCGATAAAATAAAACAAAACGTACCGTCTTCGACTTCTTCTTCCTCCTCCTCCTCATCCGAATCAACAGCAGCCTCTTCATCAAAGAAATTTGAAGCGGAAACCTTCCTATACTGCCGCTTACGGCTACTGCCTTTGCCGCCGCCGTCGTAATCATCATCATCATAATCCTCTTCGTCCTCCTCCTCCTCATCTTCATCTACCTCCTCCGCATCATCATCGATAAAACTCGGCCTCCTCCGCTTCTTTCCACCGCCACCACCTCTCTCCTCTTCCTCCTCAGCTTCCTCTTCGTCGAAATCTTCAACCTGTTCCTCATACTCCTCGTCGTCTTCATCGTCACGATCCATTCCTCGACGACTCATCGCCGCAAAAACTAATTTCGCGATTCGCGAGAGCAATAGCGATGCAAAACCTAATTTTGTGATGCGCGAATTCAAGTGATTTTGTGAATGAGAAAACTATGATGCGAGGGGTCCTTTTATAGGGAAATGAGACGCGAGCGGAACCGAAAATTGGTTAACTATATTGGAATTTTTGGGATTGGGATTGGAATTGGATGAATGTGGTGAAGTATGAAATTGAAGAGGTGGCTTCTTTGCTCTGTAACCCTAGATTGGATTTCAACAATGGTTATCTTTCCCCCCGATTCAATTTGATACATTGTTAGCCCTATTTTATTATTCTCAATAATATGAAATAAAATCGACTATTTGCATTTTTTAATCCATAACAATAACAATATATAATGGGATGTTTTGGATTTCCCTTATTTTACCGTTTTTTTTAGTGAATTTTACGGTTTATTTAAGAGGTAATAGTTACTTTGATCGCGTCATACACAATATCGAAATTTCAAAATACTCTCTCATCTAAAAATGTTTTGTTAATTTTATTATGGCATTCATTTAATATATTTATTTATTGTGAATGTTGAGAGATTATTTTAGCGACATAGACTATTTTGACCAACAGAGTAGTACACTGTCAGGGACTATTTTTAAATTTTGATACATTGAAGAACTATTGCGACAACTCGTCACATATTCAAGGACAAAGTGATTATTACCCTTTTACTTAAATAAGTAATTATTTTATCTTTCAACATAATAAGGACATCATATTATACGGGTTTAGGGTGGTTTTTTAGTTGCAAAACTACTTGACAAAAAAAATATTTTTTTATAATATTATTTATCTCCACCAAGCATAACTTAATAAATTGGGGTATTCTCCTCCTCAAAGTTTCAGATTCAATTATTTCCGATGTCAATTTGTCAATTTAGGTGAACTAATTTACCTTTTTAAAAAAAAATAGATTGGGGTATTGTACTTTAAAAAAAATGAAAAATTGAGGGTATTGCAATTTTTAAGGGCTGAGATTTGAACACTAGATTTCTCACTTATTCATTTTATGGTTAAATATGTTTTGATCCATGTAAATATGTCAATTTTTTGTTTTAGTCTCTCTAAAAAATTCTTCAACTTTTAGTCCCCAAAAAAATTTTCATCTTCACTTTTGGTCTGTAAACTCATATGTAGAATTCATATTTTTAAATAAAATTTTGCTTAAAAATTTATAATATTATAAGAATCTCTTCCAAAAAAAATTAGAATTTTTTAACAGAACATGGATTAAATATAAATTTTTATATTTGTGGCGGTTAAAAATTCATATTTAATCCATGTTTTGTTAAAAACTTCTTCTTTTTTTTTGAGAGATTTTTACAATATACTACAACACATTTATGAAAAATTTATTTAAAAATACAAAAAATAACTTATGGACCAATAGTAGTGATTGAAAATTATATAGGGACTAAAAGGTGAAGAAAAATTCTAGAGGGGCTAAAACGAAAAGTTTGAATATATATAGGGACAAAAAACATATTTAACCCTTCATTTTATATGGTAAAATTCTAACAACTAGATTACTTGATGAAACAAAAAAAATATTTAAAAAAAAACAATATTGAACACTGTTATAAAAATCACTTAATTATTTTTAGTCTTAATAGCAGTTTTGGCTCCCTATATCTCAAGAAGTTGCGATTTTGGCTCCTTAACAAATTAAAATACAAAACTGCCCCTAAGTATTTCCCCTTTTGCGGTTTTGGCCCCAGGTCAATTTTGACCATGTCAATGCACACGTGGACGCCACGTGTGTAATTTTTTTTTTAATTATTAAAATAATAAATTTTTTAATTAAAAAAAATACACATGTGGCATCCACGTCAGCTTTTACTTGGTCAAAATTGTTCTGGGGGCCAAAACTGAAAATTGGCAATACTTAGGGATCGATTTTGTATTTTATTTTGTTAGAGGGCTAAAATCGCAACTTCTTAAAACATAGGAGTCCAAAACTGCTATTAAGCCTTATTTTCACTACTTAATTGTCTTTTTTTTTTTTTACGAACTACTTGATTGTTCCTTGTCAATAAAAGTGAAAGAAGGTCATGTTAATACTCTTCATGTAAGTACCTTTTTCACTTAATTATTTGCATTATTTTTACCATAATTGTTTTTTGAAAAGAAAAAAAAAACTTAGCTACAAAGGGAATTTAAACTAGAAGATTTACTTAACAATGAAGAAATCAAGTTATATCGTATATGTTTATTTTATTTATATTGTATATAATATGTGTTTGCATCGTAAGCCCCTTTTTTTTTTGTAGTGGGTGGAATTTGAATCCCGGACCTTGCATATATTATGCATTGTCCCTACCAACTGAGTTAACCTCACGAGAACATCGTAACCCCTCTTTGTCAGGAAAGAATATTTAGCTATTTCCGTTTCAAATTCTCCGATACAAAAAAAAATAAAAAAATTGATCGAGGTTGCAAAAGCTTTTTTTATAAACAAGACAAGACAAGATTTGAACCAAAATGAAGGGTAATTTTCTTTTTAGATAAACAAGTTGATGAAAATAAGCAATATAGGATGTTAAACGACACAGTCGGTCGAGCAATTTGTTGAAGCATAAAAAAGCACGAACATTCAGACCAATGTTCAAACCAATCCTAAAGAGCAATACAATGTTATAAGTAATGATGATGAATTTGAGAAGGATGTTGATGATCTTGAAAAGGTTGTTGAGAAAGAAGGGAATGCTGAAGAGCTAGAGGAAACTTAAATATGAGGCATATTGAGAGTATTAAAAGAAATGGACATGCCTAGGTCACAAAGCTTCCTTATCCACAATTGTATGCGAATAAAGTTTTTGAAATAAAGGCGGACCACATAGATGTAACTCATCAAAGACTGTCTCTAAAGACCACTATTGTTGACAGAGAAGCAAAAATGACTCATGGAGAAGATAAGGAAGTATTAGCCGAAAAAGATAATGCAATAGAACAAATGAGGGTGAATGAGAACAGGGTCAAGATCGACAGAGTCATGGAATTTTGTGTGTTGTTCACAAAAGTTCAATGGGGAGAGGAAATTGACCCACATCATCTCTACCTCGAATAAATGGAGTTCCTCGTAAATAAACGAAAGACGAAGGATGATGTGTTGTAGGTGTCATTTTTTCCACTCTAACATATCAAACGTCGAGCTATTGACATTAAACAAGCGTTTGTTGGGAGGTAACCATTTTTTTTATTCATACCCTTTAACTAAGTTGTTTATGTTTTAATTCTTTCATTTTGCAAGTTTGGACTATGTCAACAAGACAAATTTTGGTTATTGTCAAAGCAAAGACAAGTTTTGTGTTGTTTTGCAGCATTTTATAAATTGCTAGTTTGCTAAGTGAGGGCATCTGCTCGTCAGGTAATTTGATCGGTAAAAAGAGACTTTTAGCCTATTAGCCTAGACCATCCACAATAGAAGGTCTACCTTTTGAAGACGTAGTATCTAACAAGTGTTTTCATATGGAGTAAAAAAATGGGTATCTATTAGGGAGGGGTACTACATTAAGCACTCTCTTTTACTATGGGATCTGTGTTTTTAATATTAGAATATTGAAACGTAATGATGTATAGTTATTGATAAATGATTAATGAGTCTCGTTTAAGGAATGTGTATGAGATTTTTTGTTAGAGAGATCGAATGCTTATTAGACAGTGTAATTAAAAAATTATAAATAAATAATGTATACACGTGCGATATATTAAATGTCTCTATTAGGAATGCTCTTATGCTATGTTGCTTGTAGCAAATAGAAAACATGTCTTAGGCAGAACCTCATGAAGCAAGTTTAGAAGGGTAAATAATAATTAGATACGTTGGAAAGTGGAAGTATGAAATGAAACTATCAAACATCGGAGATACTGGAGAACCATCTTTACAAAAATGCAATCAACCGACGCAATATGAAATCTATATTATATAAATTTGAGACCTATTTTTCAAGTCTCATTATGGTAATGTTTTTCTATGCTTTTGTTGTTGACATGTGTCACTCTTCCTCTTGGTTGAATCCTTCAAGCAATTCTCAACATGTGGCACTCCTATTTTCTTACATCCTCATGCCTTTTAATTGCACCAAATATCCTTATTAGTTACCATATTGTTATAACCATAAAAACTATATTATATTATTTATATTATAATGTAATGCAATATATAAATTTAATGATAATTTTTCTAATACAAGATTTTATTGTACCAGTGACCGATTGATACTCTATTAAATTAATTTTTTCCAGCAAATCCATAAAAAAAAAATTATGAACTAATGAAATCTATATTTATATAAATTTAATAATAATTTTTCTAATACAAAATATTATTGTAACATTGCCCGATTGATACCCTATCAAATTGATTTTTTTTGGCCAACCGATGAATTTTTTTTGTGAACCAGTTAAATCTATAAATTTAATAATAGTTTTTCTAATACAAAATATTATTGCAACATTGGCTTATTGATACCCTACCAAATTGATTTTTTTTATGAAGTCGTAAAATCTATATTATATAAATTTAATAATAGTTTATATAATACAAAATTTTATTATAACATTGACCGATTGATACCCTATCAAATTGTATTTTTTTCTCATAGATGTGTAGCTTTTTTATTTGACCGAAAAAAAAAGGTTTTGGAATTTATTGGGATTGAAATCGGATTAAAACTTTTTAGAATATACATTGGAATAAATATTATTTTCTCTTGATTTGTACCTTTTTTATTTGACAGAAAAAAAAAAGTTTTGGAATTTACTGGTATTAAAATCAGATGAAAACTTTCTAAAACTAAACAACGTATTGATTTTAGTTTGTGTGGTTTATTGAGCAACTTTAGGATGCAATCCGAACACAAAAAAATAAACAACCTAATGACCTATTGCTTTTTTATTTTCGGCTACAAGCATATTGATATCATTTATCAAATTGATTTTTTAGTTTATCATAGATGTGTTCCTTTTTTTATTTGACCGAAAATAAATAGGTTTTGGAATTTATTGTTAGAGTATAAATCAAATTGAAACTTTCTCGAATAAACATTGGAATACATATTATTTGCTCTTGATTTGTAGCTTTTTTATTTGACCCAAATAAATATAGGTTATTGGAATTTATTGGTATTCAAATCAGATTAAAACTTTCTAAACTAAACAACCTATTGAGCAACTTTCTTTGCAATCCGAACAAAAAAAAAAAACCCTTATGACCTATTGATTTTCTATTTTCAGCTGCAAACATATTGATAATAAACTTTTTCAAAACAAAAATATATTATTATATTATTGCTTAATAGTTAAAATATGAGCTTGCATTTGATTGGTCGAATTAAATGTGGTTATTTTACATAATTGTCCTGTAAAAACTATTATAAATTGGATCCATTGGCAAACACTTTTCTCACACCACAGCTCCAATTTTGCAGTTGTTTCTCTATTTTATTTCTTTTTCTTTGCGTACTTTTTATATGTGCAACTTTTGCTTTGGTCTTTTTTTACTACTACAATTTTTGTATGTATGGGTTGGTTTAAGTTCCTCAATATAGCTTTTTTTTATAAGTTTTTCAATATAGTTGATTTGTATTTATTTTTGTTATTTATATTTACAAATAAAAATACGTTAATAAAGGACGAACAAACAAAAAAGAAAGCAGGAGTACACGATGCAAAACTAAGTGACGATATGACAACATTTTTCATCACATATTCATGAGATTGATTCATATCACATATTGGTCCACCGAAAATTTTATATTTTTATTGCCATCAAGAGATGAAATTCTTTCTTCATTTACCACTCAATCATTTATTACATTTTAAATGTTATTAATTGGCATGTTTTTAAATTTGTTTGATCAATATTATAAGGGTGTGTTTGTTTCAAGTTATATTTGTTGATTTCGGGAATAAAATGATAGGAATATATATGCCTATGTTTGTTACAAGTTTACTAAATTTTATTCCCGGGTATAAAATGTTCCTGGGAATAGAAAAAAATTTCCAAGGAAAAGGATGAGAATAAAGTTCTCATGGAGATGGGAATAAATTCATAAATAGTTACCTATTATGATCCCTATTTTTATGGTTCATAGGAATATTATAAAGTTAACAAAACATATTTTTCCTAAATACCTTGAAATAAAATTCCCATCTTTATATTCTAAGGAATGTTATTCCTAGGAATAAATTTGATAAACTCGAAACAAACACACCCTAAGTGATTTGCTGAATTTGATTTAGTTTTTTTTTAGCACTTTGATTTACCTTGAAAGTTTGTTTTTGCATATGTAAAATTAGCTACAATTAGTTCTTCCTTGATATAAGAAGTGGATTGCAAATGATATTACACTTATCCCACATGCTGATGGAGATTTTCCTCTAGTTGATCTAAGAGTTTCAGATTGCATGCTACATGACCGCAAAGAATGGAATCTACCTTTCCTGCAGTCAATCTTTGATCACCATGTGGTTGAACATATAGCGAAGACACCGCTCTACCCATCAGTGACGGAAGATCGACTCATCTGGAAAAAAGAAAATCATGGCGAATACTCTGTTCGTAGTGCATACCGTTTTTGTATGCAAGAATTACTTGATACATCCCATTTCAAGGTACAAGGCTCTTGGAATCTAATTTGGAAGCTCAAGATTCCTCCAAAGGTAAAAAAGCTTATGTGGCGAATTTGTAGGAATTGTTTACCAACTCGTGTACGTCTAAAAGATAAAGGAGTCACATGCCCTATGAATTGTACACTGGGTACTGTGTACGGTGAGCAATGAGGATGCACTTCATTTATTTTTTCAATGTCCAAGTAGCTTAAATGTTTGGAGTATGCTTCCTTTCTCTTCTTCTATTTCTATTTTGCTACAACAATATATGGATAGCGAGAATATTATCTTCAAAGCATTACATGATTTATCTAAGGATGATGCATCTTTATTTTGTTGTGTGTTGTGGAGTATATGGAAACAAAGAAACAATAAAGTGTGAAATGAGGTAATCGATGCTCCAGTTTATGTTGTCGAGAGAGCAAAAGTTATGCTTCATGATTGACAAGATGCACGTAGGATTTGTAATACATCTTGTGCACATCCGCGACAAGAAGGAAATGTGAAATGGATCAAACCAGCTGAAGGAAGATTTAAGTGCAATATTGATGCTTCTTTCTCCCAGCTTTCTAATAGAGTGGGAATAGGAGTTTGTATAAGGGATGATACATGCACTTTTGTTTTGGCAAAAACTGAATGGTTTACTCCAATTTGTCAGGTACATGTTGGTGAAGCTCTTGGACTATTATCAGCTTTAGAATGGGTTCATCACTTACACTTGGGACCTATCGATTTTGAGCTTGATGCTAAAAAAGTGGTGGGTAGTTTTTCATCTGCACATCAGGATGTTACAGAATTTGGGATGATTATTCATAATTGTAAAACTATCTTT
>Ga0315914_1004793_pt1 | contig 20039 bp, 6 predicted proteins | sample MpolenodulesMG_FD_203920 | JGI IMG/M metagenome (GOLD analysis project Ga0315914, IMG submission 203920) | Medicago polymorpha root nodule microbial communities from Los Angeles, California, United States - elongated nodules | ecosystem: Host-associated > Plants > Roots > Nodule | place: USA... | reverse complement strand
TTCGCAGACATATCGGTTCATTTTCAAACCCATTTTTGCAGCCACTTCGCCCAATCTATGTACAACAACCCTTCTCCCATTTCAAAAGTAAAAAAATATCCATAAATCCTTATTGACATTCATGCATTTTTTTTTTTTAGCGATTTTGAGTTCTGTTTATGCAGTTTTATTCTTCACTTAGTTGATTATCTGTTTCATTTGAATTAGGAAAGAATAAATTTTTGGTTTGAGCAATTTTCATGTTTCATGTTGCATGGATATACATGAATCGTGATCATGTTGTAGGTTTACGTTAATTTGATTCATGTATACACAAAATGAATTTACATATTATAGGGTGATGAGAAATTCCAAATTCTTAATTTTTATGTGGAATTTTAAATATGTTTACACAAACTCATACATTTACGAAAAAATCAATACAAGAAGCTCACACAAACTCAATTCAAGTACGTTTATGCAAAGTCAATTGAAGTGTGTTTATGTAAACCCAGTTCAAGTATGTTTACATAAATCTAGTTCTCGTACCACATGTAGATTCTGAATTTCTAGATCTTCTGAGAATTCAGTTCGATAACGTTTACACAAACTTAATTAATTCAAGTACGTTTACGTCAGTTCACATGCAACTTGTATATAATAGGTTTCTAGATCTTACTCAAACTTAGTTCCAATAAGTACATTAAGTAAATCCAAGCACGCTTCCGTAAACTTAGTTCAAGTAAATTCAGTTCTAATACATTTACATTGAGAGTATTTTGAGTTTATGGGAAGTATCTAGCAAAAATCATACATATATGTGTCCCGAAACTTTAAAAATTTATAAAAACAGTTCAACAAAGTTTAAGAATGAATATTTTTTTTACTCTTTCCAAATAAAAATAAAATCTGAATTAATGAAGGGATTCAACTAAAACATTGAATTGTCTAGACTCAAATATATCATGAACCTTCGGTTGAAGTCATGAAATGAAAAAACATTTAATAATTTTTTACCGACATATTTGCACAAATGTATTCACGATTATATTTATCATCTTGTTATTATAATATAAACACGTTTAAGAGCGGTGATATTTTTGACTAGGAAGAGTGATGATATTCTGCCATCATAAAATGCTGAAATACTAGACATATTGAGATAGTCGGAAGTGTAGGCTAGTCAACGTTAAATTTAGATTGAAAAGAAACAAGTTTGTAAGCGATAAATTTGTGAAAATAGGTTCCGGAATCCACTAGAAATTGAAAAAATCTCTAAAATATTATTGAATGAATAGAGTTGCCTCTTAGACTACAACTTTCAAACTTAAAATAGTGAAATATGGGGTGCGTTTGTTTCAGCTTTAAAAAAAGTAGATTTTGTGTCAAAATAATTTATTTTTTTAGAAAAAAAAAATGAGTTCTAACATGCACATGTGTTATCTCCTTGTTGTTGAAAAAAATTGATTTTGAAAAAAGTTAATCCTAATAGTTTTTCATTTTAGGATCAAAATAGATTTTTTTTAAAAAATCCTAAACAAACACTTAAAAATAAAAATAAAAAGTGATTTTTTTATGGAAAAAATAGATTTTTTTTGAAAAAAATCTGAAACAAACGGGTCAATATAACACTGTCTAATTGTCTAATATTTATTCCTTGATATAAGCTCAACAGCATGCTCATATATTGAGCATGTATGATGTACAACCATAACGGGCAAGAATGTGATTCACGAAGAGATGCATACATAGAGAGAGCAATTACATGGGATAAAGGTGAAGTGAAGTCTCGAGAATCAGGATGTGTATTGCAGGACAACATGTGAAATATAGGTTGTGATTTAGTAGAAAATTGTTGAGGTGGTTCTTACTCTTATCTAATGACTAAGATCCTCCTCGAGGACAAATCAAAATAGAATCCAAGGATGAGTGTCAGTGTTCATTCAAGACAATCACTGCATCACTTTCAAAAAGTCTTCATTTGCAAATATTCTACTCACAATCTCAACCCACCATTCAATATCAATATAAACCCATAAAATCAAGATTAAGGTTTAAGTAAAATGTTATATTGACAACCAAGTGATTGGATGTTAATGAGCTCCAACAAAGTATAAATTGTTTGACAAAATCCGAGTTTGGCTTACGAATGAAACATTTTCTCGCTAAAATTTACTTTTTTATCAATCATATTCTGTACTACCAGAGTCCCCTCTCACACCTGATGAGAACCGGAGTTAAAAAAAAAAGAATGTTATACTGGCGTTGCATTGTCAACATCAAGTTGAGACTATACACCACAAAATTTTCTTACTTGTAAAACAATTAATTCCTTGAATTTGTAACACGATAATCAATCTTATTGCTTAAATTAAAGAATATCTGCTAAATTAATCCTTTTTTTTTTCTTTCGAATTAGCACCGCAATTTTAAAGACCTATTTTTGTTTGTGGCAAAAAAGCTAATAAAAAAACTTTAAAAAAAACTATCCAGAAAAATATAAAAGGTATTCATTAGTTTCTTTTTCTTTTCAAAGTCTCCCTTGAGTTAATCTTACTCCGTTGGACACTATATATATGTATTTTTTCTAACCAGGACTCGAACATTGATTTGTCATATTGTAAAAGTTTAGTCTTTTTCGTTAGACTCAACTCCCATTGAATTTTTCATTACATTTTATGCTAAAAATATATTTTGGCTGAGAAACTAAATTGATTGATGATCTTTAATATAAGAGACTAAATTGTCTGTCGCCAAATTTAAGGGATTAAACTGCTCAATGTTTATAATTGTGGCTGCCAAAATGTTGATTTACTCCTTTAATGTGATCCCAGAAACCATTCAATCCAAAAGCATGGGATGATTAAGCTTGAGGTTTGTATACATCGTTTATCCTAAATATGAATGTATTTTATTTTATAGTCTTAATTAAAAGATAAATTATATTCAATGAATCATCGTGACCAACTGTTAACTGACCATGCAAATTGGAGCTCCAAGAAACTGTGTGACCCGTGAACACCACAAACAATAAAGAATATGTAAAATGAAATGATCAAACAAAATAATCAATGGAATGTAAATATGCTGACTCTCCCTTAAATCGACGTAGAGATCTAAAAGGTATCTTTAATTTTGTAAAAAGTTTTCTTTAAAATGAATTTGACTCAAAACTCAAAAGTAAATCAATGTGGATATTTTAGCATTCAACCTTAGATATTTGAGGCTACGATTATATTTATCTCTTCATTTCTAATTTTTTTTTTTGAAATGATTATCTTGTATGTGTAGTAAATAAATAATAAATAAAAATATATGTATATAACTATGCGTCATGTAACACCATGCTCCATGCAATGCACACTTGTACTCTTTCAGTCATGCACATTTATCCTGGCAGCACTGAGGCAAGGCTATTCAAAATAAAACTAAAAACAGAAAAGCCAAAAAATAATTATTAAAAAAATTATTAGTAAGAATTTTATGGTAAGAAAGATAAAAGAATGAAAATGAAGAAAAGAAAAACAGGATTTTGAAGAATGTATGTACTGAGTAACGGTCACATGGATTTAGCTACTTCTGCAAACGTGAAAACATTTACACCAACCTCCACTCTTTGCTTCTACATATCCCCGCTCCTATAACATGCAGTTCCAAGTATCACTCACCACTGATAATATACACACACCACTACCACTTTCACTTGTCCTTTACTATATCTTCAATATACATGATGGATAATTCCAAGAAATCCCCCTTGAAACCATGGAAGAAAGGGCCAACTAGAGGAAAAGGTGGCCCTCAAAATGCTTCATGTGAGTATCGAGGCGTTCGTCAAAGAACGTGGGGGAAATGGGTTGCCGAGATAAGAGAGCCAAAGAAGAGAACTAGACTCTGGCTTGGTTCTTTCGCCACAGCGGAAGAAGCTGCCATGGCTTATGATGAGGCTGCAAGGAGACTATATGGACCAGATGCATACCTTAATCTCCCACACATGCAAACACACTCCAATTCAACTATGAAAACTGGAAAGTTCAAGTGGCTGCCTTCAAAAAATTTCATTTCAATGTTTCCTTCTTGTGGATTACTCAATGTAAACGCTCAACCTAGCGTTCATTTGATCCATCAGAGGTTACAAGAGTTTAAGCAGAATGCAGTTGTTGCAAGTCAATCATCACTTACTAGTTCTTCTAATGAACCAATAGCAGAAGAAATTCAGAAAGTAGACAGCAAGAAGAGTCATACAGAAGATCCTTTGCCAAAGGAAAAAGATGTTCAAACATCGGCAAATAAGATGCTCGGAGATCTTCAGGAGGAGAAACCACAGATAGACCTAAATGAGTTTCTTCAACAGCTGGGAATACTGAAAGAAGGATCACACTCTGAGCAAACTGAGAGTTCAGGAAGTTCAACAGTGCATGAAGTTTTGCCAAGAGATGATAATGATCAATTAGGAATATTTTCAGACATGAGTGTTAATTGGGAGGCATTGATCGAGATGCATGAATTTGCGGGTATTGAGGAATCAGAAGCCACCCATCTTGAAGCATATGACCCGAACGACCACCTTAATTTCTCAACTTCCATTTGGGACTTTTAAGAAACTTAGCTGATTTGTCAAGAAAAGAGGAACCACCTTAGCTAGCTTTTATGGAGTTGAAATCTAGTTAGAATTAGATATGATATTCCCTCTAGCCTTAAATATAAGCAAAAAATTACATGTCTTTGATCTAAATTTGGACTAAATACACATACTTTTTTGCTTATAGTTAAGATCGGAGGGAGTACTACTTAGTAGTAACTATGCCTAAGCTATAGATCAGATGGTTTTGGTTCTGCTAGTACTCAATTGTTGTTTGTCTTTTGTGTGACGAATTTCAATCTATTGACAGCAATGTAAGAGTAGGAAAATAGCTAGGAGGGAGCTTGTTTTAGTAGTAGCAGTAGTAGCAAAGACCATGTCACACTCACGCAATAATTTACCAAATTTAAGATTTTGACAGTATATTTTTAACAGAAGAACTTTCAATTAAAAATGATGTTTATAAGCATCATATATTAAGTATAAAAAAGATTCATAACAAGAAGAGACTAAAAATTCTAATTCCAAGTGATTTTAAAAGTAATAATATGGAGATCAGGAAACTCTCTCTTCTAAATAAAATGGTCTTGTCTACTTTCTTCTATAATACTACTTCAACTTCCTTCAATTCTAAATAGCAAAAGAAGGATTTTAGAAACCTTCACAGATCTACATCACCAAAATCGACAAATTGATCACATGAGAGCTATAACAGCAACCTTAACAACCTTTGGGAATTTCGCCTATTCATTCTGGTACTCGGATGCACTCTGATATTCGCCATGCTCTTCAAAATATTCAATCAACCGCTTTAGAAATCCATCACTACTGACTGTCTCAGTGTCACAGACAATACAGCATTGTCTTCTTGCACGTGTCACGGCCACATTCATTCGCCGGCGATCACTCAGAAAGCCCACCTGAAACATATATTCAAGTCTCTTCTTTTATTCTTCATGCCATGCTAACAAATTTGTCACATAAGCCCTATATGAAGCAAATTAAAAAACTAGCAGACTTGTTTGAAATACCTCCTTTTTTGAATTTGATCGAACCATTGATATAATAATGGCTTCCTTCTCTCTTCCCTGGAAACCATCAACTGTTGAGATTTCAATATCCTTCAGCGAGTTCTCCTTGTTTTTTAACATCTTCAGTAAAACAACCTGCCAAAAACAACATTTACCATCTTGTCATCCTTCGTAAAACTACTAAAACGTGAAGTTTGTGCCCACAACATTCATAGTAAATGTTCCCACACCTACAGAACAATTCTATACCTGTGCAGCATATGGGGTAATAATTCCAATATCAGAAGGAAGCACCCCGCTTTGCACCAATCGCTTTGCATGAGCCATAGCAACTTCAGATTCACCTTCATTAAGAGTGCTATCTTCTTCATCTTTCTTTTCTTCCATATCACATCTGACACAATCAATTTAAGCAGTTAGATTTGCTTCACTTTCATATTTAACAGCCTATATTTGCTTCAAATGAAATATAATGACTTTCTCTCTCCGGCTTCCACATATCAGTTCAGTTGTTTGTTAAAACTCTTATACGGATCACTTGATATTGATTACTCAAAATGCCAAATCATTATATACAATATGATGGCACAGCAACTTTCATTAAGAAGAGAATGTCACATCATTATTCCACATGCCCAGACTAGTCAAGCAGCTCTGAAAAATATAGATATTTCAGCGAATGAAATAGCATCATCCAACATACCCAGCTGTGTCTATGAGAAGAAGGGTTGGTTCAGTTGAAGATGTCTTCTTCACGCCCTCAAGATCATATAGCATATGTGCAGCAACACATGCATGAGCCTTGACCTGTTATCACATAGTGCCATGCATGAAGATCCAACAAAATGTTTATCTCCCCAATATAATTTGACTATTCAGTTCAGAATTGATAAATTTGCTCTTTAGTAGTTTTTTTGGAGGAAAAAAAAAAGATATGTTTTGTAGCAATGCAATATCAAGGCAAGTGCTTTTAAAATTAGGAGCACCTTACTGTTGTAAAGCTCTTTAGAAGACCAATCCATGATAAGTTGATGCATACGGTACTGGACAGTAAGCATAGATGTGACTTCATCTCCATACAGTTCTGCAAGTCTTTCAAAGAGGGTTCTTCCTAAGCCTTTCTTCTCAGCTTCAACACTTTGAATCGTTGGAGGAAGTTGAAGATGGTCTCCTGCAAGTATACATCTTGTACCCTAAAACAAGGACCTCCATTTAATTCATTATAATCAAAGAGACATTTGGCAACTAACGATTAGAAAGCTATGTATTTTAAATTAATGTTGAATCAAGCACAGTTTAGTATTAGTCTTTTAGTTTTTCCAGCTCAAAGCAACTTCGTTTTTGTAAGCATCTTTCGATATTCAAATTCACTTATAAAACATCCAATTCAGTTAAGTATGATATTTGATATATCATGTTGCATCAATTCCAGGACACCTATTGGAGGAATGAACTATATTGTTGGATATTATTATTAGTGGTCGTAGTTGTAGTAAGAGAAGAAGACTGCAATAAAACATAAACCGACAAAGGCATGCAATCAAGAGAAGATAAAAAGAAAGTCTGAATGCAATAGCCTAATGAATATCATTGAGTGTAGTGTGTAGGCATCGACATTACCTTCAGCAGAGGTATCCAGCATGCAACCTCAAGTGCTTGAGCAGCTTCGTCAATAATCACTAAATCAAATGAAGTGTTGCCAAGTTTCTTAGAGGAAGCCCCAATCAGAGTAGTTAATATTACATCTGAAGTTTTAATCACATCTGTAACAGCAAGCTGCTGCCTTTTCCGCTCTTCTCTGGACAGAGTCCTAAGTTCCTTCTGTATCTCCCTCCTTGTATTTTTTTCTTTGGTTTTTAGCAGCTTTCCATTCAATACCTGAAAAAAAATAAAAAAATGTTATGCGCTGTGAAAACTGAAAGGTAATGTAGCTAAACATTACACTAACATGAAGTTAATGCTGACATAAATCATCAATGATAACTAACATATGAAGCAACAGAACATCAGCTAGGCGATACTAATAATATTGGTAAATGATGATCAATTCATACTTGAGAATTGAGATTTTGTTCTGTGACTTTTATTTTAAAACCTTACCTTCATTTCTTTCCGAATGTCATTTGCGAGACCACTATTATCTCCTCGAAGTACCTAAATTGTAAATTCAGAGAAATTCAATATGGAAGGGTGAAAACAAGTATGATCCATGACAAGTATAACAAGTGTGTACCTGGGCATCCAGTGCACTGTCCACCACTTGAGGCAATAAACGTGCAGGATGACCAATCCTCACCAGCTTAACTCTAATGAAAATGTTGGACAGTATTAAGTACACACTTGGTGAAACTAAACCAAGTGTGAACATGTCTCACCAGAGAATGAGGAAAATAACAAAAAAAATAAATAGAATCATTATAAAAGGTTTGCAAATTATAAAATTTGTACATCATCAATATTTTGTCAAGAGGAAGAACTTTGACAGGGTTCAAAAAATAAACCTAGCGTTCTATCAAAAACCATGTCTTTCTCCAATTCATTTATCTCTAGATCCTTCTTGATAGCTTCGCTTATGTTTTTTCTATGTCTCCCCTACCTCTAGTGATTTGACTCGAGGTATCTGATCTACTCTCCATACTACAGAATCCACAAGCCTTCTCTCTACATGCCCAAACCACCTAAGTCTAGTTTCTACCATCTTTTCTACTATAGGTGCTACCCCAACTCTCTCTCTAATGTTGTCCTTTCTAATTCTATCCCGCTTAGTCTTACCACACATCCAACGCAACATCCTCATCTCTTCTACACTTAATTTATTTTCGTGTTGGTTCTTTACCAATCTAGTAGATAAACCTTGCTACCAGCCTTAGAGCCAAGTCTCAAATGTGAGAAAATGGTTCTCTACTTTACACAAAAGAAAAGCAGAATGCACAGAAGAAACTGTAACAAAACCTTCCACACCGCTGCTTACAGTTACATATTTGCCACATAACTATCCCACATATGATTGTCCTATTACATAATTAAATAACTACTACATTACTGTCTAATCATAAAGCTGCAATTTTACTTATGTTTCCGTATAATTTTCTTCTAGAGTGCACAAACCACATTTTAAGCTTCTTTTCTGCATGATCCAGAACCCGGCACTTACTGACTTTGGCTCTGACAAACTTAAAGAGTAGGAAAAAGCATATTCATTTCATTTTAATATTGCCAATTCTGTGAACAATTTTCCACAGGAGGGTAGACATTGTTTATCCGTGGAGTCAGATGTTTTTTTTTTTAAAAAACGAATGTGCTGTTGAAAGTAAAATATGCCAATGAGGTAAACCAGCCAATTATCATAGCAGCAAAGAGATGGTAAAATAGTTATACCTGTGTGGAACTAGCCGCTCAACGATGTTGTCAACAGCAATATTTGAGGCAGCACAAGCAAGAATCTTAGATCCACGTTTCACTTCTTGTAATATAATTTCCACCACTGTTGTAGTTTTTCCCGTTCCAGGAGGTCCATGTAGCAAGAAAACATTCTTCGACGATAGGGCTTTGGAAATTGCATCTTTCTTTGGAGACAAAAATGTAAATAAATGATTTTGCAAACACAGGCCAGATGTGCAAAGAAAAATGATGAAATACTCGTGCAGAAACACCATTATTGTGATAATAGGGATCTACAGTATTGTTTAATTGATATCCTAACAAGATTTAGTGTAATTAACAAGATTTTTCCAAAGAACAGTGTATATTCAGTCCCCTAACTACAGAGTAATAGACGGGGAGGAACAAGTTACTGCTCAGGTGGATAAAGTGATAAATCATTATTGTATCCGTAATTTTCAGTGTTTTAATAATCAACTAACGATTATATCAAAATTCTTAGCTGATTAATAGGTCCACTTATTTCCAACCAACTAATATGCAGAGCATGTTCAATGTTCTAGCTTAGTAATATTATATATCAGTAATTGATATAATTAATCTAATCTAGGTAAATTGTACTCCCTCCGTTCCTAAATACATGTCGCAATTTAACAATGTGTACTATTCACACAACTTACTTTAATCATATTTTTTAATCAATATATAAATACAAATGTTAGTATATAAGATATTGTTCAATTTGTCTCGATGAATGTTTTGAAAATATCAAATTCTTACAATTTTTTTATCATAGATAAAAAAGATATCAATGGTCAAAGTTGTGTATTGGCATGTGCGAAGTGGTTGACTCCGACATGTATTTAGAAACGGAGGGAGTATCTTTTTACTTATGCTTAGATAATAAATAAACCCCTGTATTATTCCTTGAGATCATTATCATAAGTTTAAAACTAATCCAGTTGAGGCCTTAATTATAATAAAGTATTTACAAATCAAGAGCACTAGAGCAGTGTGAAAAAGCAAAACAATTATTATATGATATCTTCAGAAAATCATGATTTCAAAATGCAAACCAAGAAAGAAACTATATAACACACCTGAGAGTGATCAAGATTTTTATTAATGGAAGTGAAGGCTACATCCTTCTTGGACACTGTTGGTTGCCTCTCCCCAAACAAGACAGGAATTAGATCAGAAGCAGGACCCTTATGCACTCCTTTACTCAACTGTATTAATGCATCTTTCATCCTGTGATATGTCACCTGGATGAGCAAAAAATATATCCCGTATATAAGAACCCAGGGGCAAGTAATTGATTTTAAAAAATGGATAAAATATCAAGATGCTAACATGTATGTTTACACAAACAAATAGAAAACAGTGAAGTAATTAACCAAAAGCAAGAATCAAACCTTCACATTAAGTTCTTTTTAGTGCAATACATATATTTCATGAAAATATAAAATTATATATATCAAAACTCACCAAATGTCATTGTAGTAATTGAATTATTTATAATCAAACCATAAAACTATTCTATACAAGAAGAAACAAAAGGTGCCTAAGATCAGGAACTTATCAGCATACCTCATTTGCAACTTTTTCCAGCCTTAGGGGACTGTTTAAACCATCTTCTGGTATATCATCAAAAGCAACAGTAATTGATGAGTCCTGTTAGCAATTGTATCAAACCAGCAAGTTAAATTAATATCCAAAGGTGAGTCTGTCCACAGCCAACAGCATGGGCAATTATTTTCTTTTCACAAAGTGAATCAATCAGATACCTTTAATCTGTAAACTACACCTTGCCCAAGAGCAGGAGAACCTAAATCAGCCTTGTTGAGTTTCAAAACAACAACATCATGAGTGCCAAACTGCAACAACGAAAAATCTCATTAACTCCTGAAAGTAATACGACATTGATTTAATGCATTGAAAATGGTCTTAATCCTTATCAGGGCCACAAGATATTTTTCCTTTATGACATTTTTTTTTCTATCTTACCAGTCTCAAGTGTACTTGAGTCTTGAAGCAAGTAGCCAGATTGATATTGAACAGAAGACACAGAGAAAAGAAAGCCACTCATTTACCTTGTGAGCAGGAAGCACATCTGCTTTTGTGGATTGTAACTCGATCAGAGACTTTCCCATAAGCCCCGTCTATTTTCAGAATAAACAACAAAGGGAGGCACAATGTAAGAATACCTTATGAATTAAAGCTCCACTGACTACTTAAATGCATAGGAAAACATGAAAAGGCTCTGTTTGGATAAACAACTTATTTGCAGCTTATAACACAAGCGCCTATCATGATAAGTGCTTCTGTAGCAAGATAAAATAAAGTTAAATTACTTATAAACTATTTTCATAAGCTATCTTGGAGAAGTTATGAAAATAAGCTGAAAATAGCTTATGAACAATGTCATAAGATGTTTTAATAAGTTCTCCCAAACAATCTCAGAAAACTCATGCCAGTAGCTAAGCTCAAATAAATCAATCCAAACAGGCTGTAAATCAACTATAAACCTAGCTCCTTTTTCTTCATAAATCATAATCATCAAATTACATGAAATATCAAATTCAACTTCCAATTTTATTGTTACTCCATTATCAAACCATCAAATTACACACACACACACACACACACACACACACACAAACAAAATACTTTTTCCCAGATAAATTTGAAAAAGATATTGCGAAAACAAGAAGAAGTGAAAATGAGGTAACCTGAACATCCACACACTTCAAATTGAGGATTGTTGATCCTCTCTTTTGAGCAGTATCCAAATTCCTCGACGCGCCAGTGGCAATTGAGCTCGATATCTCAGCATCCTGAAGCAAAAAAAAAAGGATCATAAAACTAAAAACAAGAACCATGATTCATCATCTTTTCTGAAACAAAACCCCATTAACCATTTTTTTAAAGTTTGAAACTTTTGCCCTTCTGTAATAAACTAAAAACAACCCAATTCACAATTGCAACTAGATGGCAAAAAAATAGGATTAAGAACGTAAAATGAGATAAAGGGTATGTGAAAGTTGGAAACTTTAATCGGAGTTTTTGAATGGCGAATGCAAGAAGGTAAAGTACCTTTTCCAAGTCGAGAAGAGGGGTTGTGATAGAGATGAATTGGTCCAAAGAGAGAGGGGATGATGCTTTCTTCTTACTCTCCATTGCAATCCGTCACTGCTACACAGCAGAGAGAGAGAGAGAGAGAGAGAGAGAGAGGAAGGAGTTGCCAGTGAACGTTAGAGAAATGCAGTTAGCAGTAGGCCGTAGCACTAAACCCATGAATCCAACTTTGTAATTGCCACTTTAAGCAAATTAAGTAAATTTACTTTTTCATCCCCTCCAATATTTTTTTTTTTTTTTTTTGACTAAGTTAAATGTATCTTTAGTATCCCGATAGATACATCAGAATCATGATGATCCATCATGATTTTATTGAAGTTATAAAATATAGTTTTAAAAAATCATGATGGATCATCGTGATGTTATACTTACCGCGATATCAAATACATGCAAATACTATTAAAGCTCGAATGGATTCATTCACAAAGTATACGATTCACTTGGATTTTACTCAATAAAAGAGTTAATGTTAAAGAGAGTGTCTTAATTTCCTTAAAAAGAAAGAGTGTTTTAATACCCTTCAAAAAAGTATTATTAAACCAAAATAGTTTTTGGGTAAGATATGCGGGGATCATAGTTCAAACCGGATATCTCACTTGTCCATTTTAAACATGAATTTTTAACTACTAAACTACTAAAAAAAAAAAGAGAGTTTCATTTATACTCTCAAAAGACACGGACTTATCGATGATGGGTGATAAATGTAATAAAATAGGAGAATTTACTATATGGTAGGGTTTCAAACAAAAGCTACAAGCCAGTGTGTGTAAGGTGAGCTAAATTGGTCAGCCAACTACCAAATATATTTACCCATAAGTCATGTCTATTTTCAGAGTAGACAATACTCAATCAAATGAAGCTGCATTTAATATAAGATTAAATCTATTTTAGTCTCTATAATATTAAAGACTTTTTAAGTTTGTTCCCTATCATAAAATTTATCAATTTTTAGTTCTTGACCTTTCGTAAAAATAAGTTGATCTTAGGCCCTATGTGGAGAGTAAAAGCACTTATGTTTTTGTAGGGATAAAAAAGCACATTTAATTTGAGAAATGATATTTGTACAACCATTTTTGTACAACTTTTATACAACTTTCTCTCTCATACTCATATTATGTTTTTATTCTCTTTTTTCCTTTTTTTTTTCTCTCTTTCTCTATTGTTTTTGACCAATGAAAAGAGAGAACAACAAAGTTGTTTCAAAAGTTGTACCAAAATGGTTGTTAAAATATCACTACTCTTTGATTTAACACTTTAACTTAGGATTGGAATAGCAAAGGAAATGGCATACTTGGCTCCTTTTTCTTGAGACTCTTACAAATGCATTATAAAAATACTGAAAAATCAAAGAAGATAATTTAAAGACAGAGATCAAGTTTTTTATATTTACATATCCAATGTCATACTAATGTGGCAATATTGGACTGTTGGCGACGGAAAGGTTACATGGAAGTCAAGGAACATGACACCCCTCTGAATGTACACCTGGAGCTGTAGGGCATCTAGCCAAAGGGCAATGATCTGCTTCAAGACCCCACCAAGTTGGACCATAAATACCATAAGATTGAAGAGCAAAATAAAGTAGTAAACCTATAAAGGCAACTCCAGCATCTAAACCAGCTGAAAGGATATAAGTATGTCTAGCCCACCATGCTTTGAACTTTCTATAAACATAGAAATTGAAAATCATTCCAACAATTCCCCAAGTAATATAATTCACAGATCTCACTGGTGGTATGCCAGATGCACCTGCGGTGATAATAGGAATGTTAATGAGTTGAATCCACTTTTGTTTAGGAAATTTGAGAGAAAGAAGCCACACTGGAACAGGTGCAAGTAGACCAATAAGGAAAAACCAATTCATCTCAGGATAAACGCCGTCTTTGGTAAACATTCTCTTTGGCCCTACAACTCCCCATATGATTGAAGCATTGTAAAATACATCATCCCCTGGACATGTCCAAGGACTTCCTTTTGGCAATAATGTTTCATCGCATATGTTCTCGATAGAAGTTAGAAGCCACCATGCTGTTCCAAAGTGGACAGATGAAGAAACTACAGTGCCTACTAGCTGCACAATGAACATTGATTTTGGTGCAATTTTCATATAATGGCCTAATTTGAAGTCTTCAAGAAACCCTAGTGCTTGTACCATGCTGATATGGCCATATGTTTTGAAAGCTACATTAGCAAGTGGCTTTCCTGGATAGATGAAACCAATTACCAACTCTGTGATCACATTGAGACCTTTTCTTATGTTTGTTGTTGCTTGAATAACACCAATTGGCAAGGTGAATACCAATGCAATTGCTAGAGAAAGTAAGATTCCCCACCATGGAAGTTGGAGCTGTTTTCCAAAGCCTTCGCAAGCTACTAAGGCCAGCATAACCATTAAAATCAGAATAGCGACAAACCACCAGTCAGGGACCTGCTCATAGTTTTTCTTCATGATTCTTGTATGCACATCTCCGAGTTGATGTGTTAACGAATTCGTTGTCTTCTTCCACATCTGAAGTATCATTTCTCCGTGGAAGAGGACAACATGTGAAATAGTAGCTGTAAGAGCTGCAAAGCTCAATCCATACTGGAAAGCAAACGTGACACTCAAATATATCTTGCTGTAATTGTTGTAATTTTCCATATCAATGTCAAAAGTTTTGGTATTTAGAATTCGAGTAACGTTGTAAGTAGCACCGGTAGATTCAAATGTGTGAGAGCTAATGAGTGGAAACTTTTGAGCATCATATAAATTGTTCCAATAGGCAATTGGTATCAAAACATACATATACAAGAAAAAACCAGCCGTTATGTTGATGATGGCAAAGCCAGGAACAGCCAAAGGACTTCCTAAGAAGCCAGCAACAGTGTTCCAATCAAGGCCAAATGAACCAATACCGAGGCCTTTCATGCCGGAACCAATCTGTTGTGCAGTGATGGAGTCTTTCCAAATCAAACAAACAAAAGAGACGGCTGATATTGCTTGAAAAAAGTAGCCAGGAACGATGTAATACGCGAAACTAGCTACAAAGACTACAAAAAAGAATTGCAGCCTAGAAGTTCCTCCTTTAGGCCTTTTTTCTTTTTCATGAAATGCCCTAAATAGAGACACTTGCACAAGGTTTTCAGGCCACCACATATAAGGTGAATCAACAAGGAATCTTCTGAAAATACCAGCCCATCCATACCCTAGCATTTGAGTCGATAGCGCTAACAAATAAGCCGCTACTGGATGGATGTCTTTGTGATAAAAAGCCTTAACAATTGTGACTATCCCAATTGCATATACACTGTTAGATCCTGAGCTAGCAAAGATGGTGATCAACACATGTTCTTTCAAAGAGAATGGCCCTGGATTCAATGAAAAAGACCAGGTTGTTAAAGGGACTTGAATTGGTTTTGTGGGAAGTGTTGCAGCCATAAGCTTCCCAAGTGGGAGTGTGATGATCTGTGCTGAAACAGAAGTGATTCTCAAAGGGTTGGTTCTGTAGCCTAAGAACTGGTTCACAAATGCAAGGAGAACACATGAAGCTAAGCCTAGAATCCATGTCCTGAATGTTAGTGCTGGCTGAGAAGGGTCATCAGTGATTGGAACTGTTAACCTCACTTGCTCAATGGGACTATCATAAATGTTGTATTCATCTTTCTCTGCATCCTTTAAGACCCTATTTTGAGACACTCCACTACTTGATATCTCAGCTTCCTAATCCATAAAACAAATCATTCATCACTTTACATATACAACTTAATTTAGCACTTATGCTATCATTGTTTGTTACATAAGTGCTTATGTACTAGTAATAGATCCGTGCATGGAGATTTGAATGTTATATATTTAAATTTAAAAGAGATGACAAAAATAATAAATTGTCAAAATTTATGGACTAGTAAATAAAAATGTTATATTTTGTACTAGTCCATAAAATAATTAAGATCCCTTAAAAAAATAAAAATAATAGAGATCCATACAAAATAAAACTAGTAAATAGTCAAAACATATGGACTAAATTATACTTTTAGTTAAGGGACCAAAGCGATACTAATAATACGTTTTTATTTGTATATTATTTGTAGACCAACACCGAATCCAAAAAAAAAAAAAAAAAGGAGATTACTACAATGAATATATGCCATAAATGTCAAGGTAAAGATAAAAGTATTTTTTATTTTATAAAACACATAAAAAAGTTTTAAAAAAAATAAAGAGAAAATGATCAAGAAACTCACCTGCACTACACCATGTAGGAGGGTCATTCTACAATTGCTTGAGCTTCTCCAAGATGCCAAAACTGAATTTAAGAAACACAAATGATATAAGGATCAGAGAAAATTAGCAATGGAGTCTATACTTATAGAAATACATTGTAAGACATGAAAGATTAAAAAAAGTGAAAAATAATATGGACTCTACATTGAAGATCAACAACACATTAATCTATCACAGAGATTGGATAACTGCATTTTCATTTGATGCCTCTAATAAGTTATTTTTTCGATAAATTATCGGTTAATAACCCTTCAAATACGAACAAAAGGTGTATTTTTTTCTTACAAATTTACGATGAAAGTTACAGTTTATAATAATGAAAGTCTTTTAAAAGTGGCGCAGTAACTTAATCAGTTGTCCCTTAGACAAGTTGAAGTTTAAATCCTATGGAGAAACAAAGAGACAATGCATTGGAAAATTGATTGTTGGCTATTGTAGTAAAGATACTGATATTGAATTGAATAGTAAGATTTGCATGGGAAAAACAGCAATTGGAAGTTGGAACATGTTAAAACTGCTAATTACATGTAAATATTTTGGGAGGTAAGATTTGTGAAATTTAAAAAAATCAAATTATACTATCAATAAATGAATAGTAGCTTATCCGGGCATTTAACTTTTTTCAAGGGGTAAAAAGAACAAAATATGTCTCATGAGCTTAGTTCATTTAATAGGGACATTGTATAATATGTAGGGGTCGGGGTTCAAACCTCGACATCTCATTTATTCACCTTAAAATGTAAATTTCTTGTTTAGTTTTTAAAAAAGATAAAAGGTGAATTTCTAACCACAATTTGTAAAGTTCACATATTTTTTTAGGCTTTTGATCTCATTGGAGACAATTTAGTTTTCTTTGGTCATATTGTGGTCAAATAGCCATTAAATTGAATATTTTTTTCATGATGTATGCTCGCAAGCATGTGACCTTATGGTAGGTGCAAGCATGAAGATCTTTTTGTCTATACAGATTTGTTAAGCATTTTAATCTCATTGGACATTTTTGTCGACAGATAATCTCATTGGACATGTTTTTGGTTTTTATCTGTCCCATAGTGAATCAAAAGTGCATGTAAACCTAAAATAAATCAAACCATTATACTTCAAATTTCTCAACTTTTTTAATAGGATGTTATGGACACCAGTAGATTTTGCTCTACTATGATGAACTTCCAAAGAGATGAACTACGAAATCATTGTTCAGCATGGTTGCTTGTCCTTCAATCAATATCTTCTTTAGTGCTATAGCATCATTCATGACATGCAACAATATCAGAAATGAAGGCCCCAGACTTCTCTGAACCTTTATACAATCTGAGAACAGGAAATGGCATACTGTAGCTTCTTTTCCTTGAAACTATTACAAATATAATAGTGAAAAATCAAAAAATAATTTAAATAAAAAAACAAAAATAAACAGGTTCATAGTTTTGTACATTTACATGTCCTATAGTATATTCACTTGCCAATATTATTGATGGAATGGTAACATTTTAGTCAGGAAACAGGACAACCCTCTGCATGTACACCTGGAGCTGTAGGGCATCTAGCCAAAGGGCAGTGGTCTGGTTCAAGACCCCACCAAGTTGGACCATAAATACCATAAGATTGAAGAGCAAAATAAAGTAGTAAACCTATAAAGGCAACTCCAGCATCTAAACCAGCTGAAAGGATATAAGTATGTCTAGCCCACCAAGCTTTGAACTTCCTATAAACATAGAAATTGAAAAATATTCCAACAATTCCCCAAGTAATATAATTCACAGATCTCACTGGTGGGATGTCAGATGCACCTGCTATGATAATAGGAATGTTGATGAATTGAATCCACTTTTGGTTGGGAAATTTGAGAGAAAGAAGCCACACGGGAACTGGTGCGATTAGACCGATAAGGAAAAACCAATTCAACTCAGGATAAACGCCGTCTTTGGTAAACATTCTCTTTGGACCTACAACTCCCCATATGATTGAAGCATTGTAAAACACATCATCACCGGGACATGTCCAAGGACTACCTTTTGGCAGCAATGATTCATCACATATGTTCTCAATAGATGTTAGAAGCCACCATGCGGTTCCAAAGTGAACAGATGAAGCAACTACTGTGCCTACAAGTTGCACAATGAACATTGATTTTGGTGCAATTTTCATATAGTGGCCTAATTTGAAGTCACCAAGAAAACCAAGTGCTTGTACCATGCTGATATGGCCATATGTTTTGAAAGCTACATTAGCTAGTGGCTTTCCTGGATAGATGAAACCAATTACCAACTCTGTGATTACATTGAGACCTGATCTTATGTTTGTTGTTGCTTCAATGACACCAATTGGTAAGGAGAAAATCAATGCAATTGTTAGAGAAAGTAAGATTCCCCACCATGGAAGTTGGAGCTGCTTGCCGAAGCCTTCGCAGGCTAGTAAGGCCATCATAGCCATTAAAATTAAAATGGAGACAAACCACCATTCAGGGACTTGTTCATAGTTTTTCCTCATAATTCTTGTATGGACATCACCAAGTTGGTTTTTTAGTGAAGTTGTTGTCTTCTTCCACATCTGAAGAATCATTTCTCCGTGGAAGAGGACAACATGCGAAATTGTGGCTGTAAGAGCTGCAAAGCACAATCCGTACTCGAACGCAAAGGTGACACTTAGATAGATCTTGCTGTAATTGTTGTAACTTTCCATATCAATGTCAAATGTTTCAGTATTGAGAATCCGAGTAACATTGTACGTTGCACCGGTAGAGTCAAATGTATGAGAACTAATGAGCGGAAACTTTTTTGCATCGTACAAATTGTTCCAATAAGCAATAGGAATCAAAACATACATATACAAAAAAAATCCAGTCATTATGTTGATAATGGCAAAGCCAGGAACAGCCAAAGGACTACCTAAGAAGCCAGCAACAGTGTTCCAATCAAGGCCGAATGAACCAATACCAAGTCCTTTCATGCCTGAACCAATCTGTTGTGCAGTGATGGAATCTTTCCAAATCAAGCATACAAAAGAGACTGTTGATATTGCTTGGAAAAAGTATCCTGGAACGATATAATACGCAAAGCTAGCTACAAAGACTATGAAAAAGAATTGCAGCCTGGATGTTCCTCCTCTAGGCCTTTTTTCTTTTTCATGAAATGCTCTAAATAGAGAAACCTGCACAAGGCTTTCAGGCCACCACATGTAAGGTGAATCAACAAGGAACCTTCTGAAAATCCCAGCCCATCCATACCCTAGCATCTGAGTCGATAGCGCCAACAAATAAGCCGCGACGGGATGGATGCTTCTGTGATAGAAAGCTTTAACAATTGTGATTATGTTGATTGCATAAACACTACTAGATCCCGAGCTAGCGAAGATGGTAATCAGCACATGTTCTTTCAAAGAGAATGGCCCCGGATTCAACGAAAAAGACCAGGTTGTGAAAGGGACTTGAATTGGTTTTGTGGGAAGTGTTGCAGCCATAAGTTTCCCAAGTGGGAGGGCAATGATCTGAGCTGAGACAGAAGTGATTTTCAAAGGATTGGTTCTGTAGCCTAAAAACTGGTTCACAAATGCAAGGAGAATACATGATGCTAACCCTAGAACCCATGTCCGGAATGTTAGCGCTGGTTGAGAAGGGTCATCAGTGATCGAAACTGTTAGCCTCACTTGCTCAATAGGACTATCA
>Ga0315914_1004792_pt1 | contig 20041 bp, 15 predicted proteins | sample MpolenodulesMG_FD_203920 | JGI IMG/M metagenome (GOLD analysis project Ga0315914, IMG submission 203920) | Medicago polymorpha root nodule microbial communities from Los Angeles, California, United States - elongated nodules | ecosystem: Host-associated > Plants > Roots > Nodule | place: USA... | reverse complement strand
AGAGAGAGAGAATGGAAGGAGAGTATCCAAACCAAACCATTTCCCAGTAGGTAGAGTCCAATACATGAATTTAACAAAGTTGTATTCCATTAAAAAAAAAAAAAACGGGAAACCCATTTTTTATTGGACCTTCTTAATGGTTTTTCCTCAAGTTATTTGCAGTTTTTCTCCAAAGGGGGAGCCTTGGCGCAAAAGTTGTTGTTACGTGGCTGAAAGGTCACATGGGTTCAAATCCTGGAAACAACCTCTTGTGTAAAATGCAGGGTAAGGCTTTGTACAATACACCAAAATAGTGGGACCCCTTCTCGGACCCTGCATATGCGGAAGCTTTAGTGCACAAGGCTGCCCTTCTTTTATTTGCAGTTTTTCTCCACCACATTTAATCGGGCCAACTTTCATTTAATCAATTAGCCGCATCTAATCCATTTTTTCACAGGATTGTCACTTGGCCTTCCTTCACATGACCAAACCCTTATCTTTGGGAAGTTTTAGGTATCAACATATCAAAAGGTGCTACCAAAACTACCATCAAATTACGTTGGTTCATGATGTCGTCACTTCTAATATATCCCCTCATCCAATGCAACACTCATCTGCCAACTTGTTTCAAGGAATGACATATCGATGTATACAATACATATCCAATACTCACATTGTGCCCAAGCATCATATATTATATTAAATCAATGCAATTCAAATATCTAGGAACAGTGCCAAGAAAATTCTAAGAGAAACTTGTGCTAAAAAAATGAAGATTCATGATCTTACTTTTTGGAACCACAGTTGCAGGGAATCTTTTTCTCCTCCAAGGGAAACTTATAATTGTATGTAATTTCTTCACCGGCATTTATATGCCGTTTGGCATATATAAAAATCTTCTTTTGGCCCTCAAAAGATATAACCTTTGGGTAACAGTTGGGCTGCCAAATGTTCAGTTCAAATTAGGACGAACGTGAAAGAAAAAGTTGATGTGAGACAAGCATACACCCAAACTCAAAAAACAAACCCACACAAACACACATGCATTTTGACATGTAATATTACTGCATAAGTACCTCACAAGAATGGTTAATAAATCGTGCAATCCCACCTCTCTTTGTAGCATCAACCTACACAGACAGGAAAAGCAAATATATGAATTCAATGTAATCACTAGATTTACCAACATAATAATAATAATAATTAAAGGACATGAAAAAATACAATTAACTTAATATTCCATTTACATAAGCTTTTGCAGATTAGGGATTATTCAAGCTTGTCTAGTGCAAAAACCGGCCATATTAAAATGTGACCATGTATCAGGAAGGATTGTAGTATAAAACGTGTCTAGAAGAGTCAAATAATCCATGCATTACAAACCATAGTTGCAATCAGATTAAGAAAGTCACAACTAACAAGGTCAGGTGGTTATAATGTTTTCATGAATAACCTGTGATCAGATTAGGTAAACCACGACTAAAAATTAAGCTAATCATCCCACAAGCCCATTGCAATCATGGTGGCTTTACCAAATTCTTGAATTCAAACCATAGTTGCACAAGAAGTGAATCATCTTCTTGGTCAAGTAACATACAAGATTTTAGTAACGAGTGTACATATCTACCTTCTAATGTCTAACCATAGACACTTGATCAGGTCTGTGACTTCTGATCAACTTCAAAACAAAATTTTCAAAACTGGACACAATCCATTAGGTTTAACTCTTACAAGGTTTTGGTCCTTTAACATCATTGTTTCAATTGCGAAAAAAAGTATAGGTATTCGATACCAACAAAGAAGCTTCCAACATCAAAAATACTACAACACATACTAACCACATAACCGTCATCGAGTCTGAAAAGGTAACTGCTTCCAATTCCCATCTTCTCATATTGAAGCTCACGTATATCAGATATCTGTAAGGGATAAAATCACATCAGTCAATTTATCAATAAAAAATTATTATTTTTAAAAAAAGGAGCAATTGCGTTAAAAATACAAAATTGACTGTGTCACTTGTCGACCCAAGAATTGAACTGCAAATTGGAAAACCTGGTAAGCTTAATGATTAATTGTTGATATGAAACATAAAAAATAAGTGCAGAAATAAACTATTTTTCTTTTTCTTTTCTATGCATATTGATTACCTTATATTCTCAGTTCCTTAGTTTCAGCGCACCTTAATTATTATAATCTGAACAAGTTACGGATTTTATAGCCATCAACAATATTCATTCTTCAGAAAAGCAACCACTAAATAAAAAGCTGTCGAAAGAAAATCTTCCAGCTTATCAAAATAAATAAATAAATCTTGCACCCATAATATAGGTGTGCTCACTTGGAATGAAATACGTAAAAAGTGACGCATCTTCCTAGACATGAATATTCACACAAAAAAATGGAAATATTATTAAAAATAATAAATTTAAAACTGCCTAATGTGATTGACTTTATTTGTGTTGTTATATATGAGTACGAGTATAAAAGTCAAAATTTACTATGCAAAATAGACCAACATGATATGCCTTAAAATATGCTACTTTAGAACAATATTTATTTGTTTATACCCGAGGACGAATTAATTCTCCAATATACTCAATGACAAAGTCCTCTGCTTCAATTGGCTCCAAGGCAACAAGACCCCAGTCATGTATCTTGCTCCTTTGAAAACGTAGTCGCTTTTTCCGTGCCTGAAAAAAGCAAAATATAATAGTTGAAATCTGATTTATCCTTAATGCGCTAGACAAGTGTGACCAAAAAACACATTCATTCTTCAATCACCTTCAATTGAGGCACTTTCAGAAGATCCGCACCCTCAGCTGCGGCAAGAAGGTTACGTAACTTCACCCTATTTGTTCTTGCAGAAAGACCCTTACCATTTGACAACTGAGATGAATTATTTTCAGAATTTATGTACTTGTTTTTTAAAAGCGGAAGACCCCTGACACGTGCTCTACTTGTGGCACTAGCACTTTGAGACCATTTATGCCATTCCCATCCATCAATAGAAGTCCTAGCACATCCAATAGATCTAGGACACGAATCCAATGACTTGGATTTAGCAGAATTCCTCCGTGCCTCAGTTACTTGTTTGCTGGCTCCCAGACTTGCACCGCTATTTGAAATTTTCAAAACCTTTGCGGGATGAGAAGATGTAACACCATCTGGCTGATGCTTTCTTTTTGATTTTGATACTGGATTTGTCACTGTATATGGCAATAAAAAACCAAAAACAAAATAAATATATCCTGAAAACTAATAAGACATTTTACATCAATCCGGTAAGTTTAAACAAGGAACAAGAAGCTGAGTACCAACAAGAGTCCAGTATGAATATGTCATAAATAAACCTACCATTTAGTTTCTCTTTGGAGATATGACCAGTGGTCTTCCTCTGAATGGTGACATCAGTGTTATTTCTTTTGACCACCTTCATACCAACACTATTATCAGTTGACGCCAAGAGCCTCTTTTTATTAGACTTCACAACATCCGTAACACCGTCTGAATAACAGAAAATGATAGTTGTTATTCCTACGAAAGTTATAATCATAAAACCAATGACAACTTAACAAGGAAAATTATATACTTTGAACTGTACGCGCAAACTTGGATACTTTCTGGCTAGTTTTATTCTTCAAGGATAATTGATCGCTGGGTGAGCTATTATCGACATTGACAGAAGAGTTCCTCTTAGAAGATGTATCCTTCTTCCCTTTAATCATCTTAGCCTTTCCACGTTTAATAGCTGTTGCTTTAACTTCTGCACTCTCATTCACATCTCCAGAAACATCTTTCCTTAACTTAGCCAAAGGCTTCTTCCCTGGACCTGAATTATCTTCTACAACGGGCTTAGAGGAGCAAAGCTCTTTCCGTGATGGATTCTTGCGGTGATACGTATACTTTTCAATCGCCAGAGGAACTCCAGAACTTTTTGCACCTTCCTTCACTTTTCCTAGTCCCAATTTTGTGCCTTTCTTCACTTTTCCTAGTCCCAATTTTGTGCCTTCCTTCAAATGCTCCTTGTTTGCACTGAACAACTTCCCCTTCTAAGAATTATAAAATTATGATAAATAAATCAAGATACAGGAATGAGATGAAATAAAACCAAATAACGAAAACTGACATCAGAGAAACCAAATTATGTATTTGAATTCACATATATATTAAACGAAGTTCTCACCCCATGACCACGAGACTGGAAATTCTTCTTTATAGTACATGATGACATAACTTTTTTAAATGTAGAATCAAGAATCAACAGCTGCCAGTCTTTTAGAACTTCATCATGCAGCTTCTGTCTGCACAGTGCAGCTGCAACATATTCTGTAATCTTAGGATTACATTCAACTGTTCTTGAAGGTCGAAATTTTGAATTGCAGTGTGGGAATATTGTTTGAGAGTTCTTTCCGAATCCAGGCGGTAGGTCACTAATCTCCTCTTCATCAACCACATCATTTAAATGTCCACACAATTCTTGAAATGCTTTTGAGAATACATTGGACATATGATTTTCGGATGAAGGCACGCAAATTGAGTCTCCATTTTTCACAGGAGACTTGTCGCTTAGAGTCTCTTTAACAGATGTTTTACCGGCAACCATCTCTGAGATACGGCAGTCACTAACATCAACCTGCAACTATTAAAGGATTCTTCAATAAATAGTGTCTAAGTAGATAAAAAGAATTTGAACACTCGTATTCAAGTTACCTCACTAAATATGTCCTTCTCTGGGGAAGGAATTAATTGGTTTACTTCCTTTTCAACAACACTTCGAACATAATCAGCTAAAGACACCTTTGCAGAGCAGTGAAGCTCATTCTCCACACTTTCAAGAATGCGTGTCAAATCTTCAGAGTTATCATAACTGCATGAAACTCTTTGACCTTCGGCCGTATTTCCAATTTTGATGTTATTGGGAGATAAAAGTAACTCAAGATGACAATCTCTTTCTGTCGCCATAGCTCCAGACTGGATATCAGCATCAACATTGCATATAGAGGAACCTGTCCCGAGAGCCAACTGTACATAAACTGCTTGATTATTATAGGTACAATTAAAGCAAAAACCTCAAGTAAGCAAGCCACTGAGTACTCACAGCTTCTGATTTTAACTTTTCAACAGAATCTTTAGATTCATTGACAGATGATTGAGGCTTAGGATGAGACCAATATTTCTTCTTCCTCCAGGAAAATAAGAACTCTGCCACCGGGTCAAAAAACACTGCATTCCACATGACTTGCAAGGAATGATCAAAAAGTACTTTACGAACAACAGCATATGACCACCAAAAATTTTCAATGCTTCCAACTGACTTAACATTCGTTGAAGACGGTCTGGAAATTTCATGACAAGCCTGACCGTTCAAAATATGGGAAGGCTCACTTGGAATGGAAGCACCTTTATTCATCTACACATAAAAAATAGGCTGTTAAAGCAAATATTCAATGATTTAGCACAAAGGACAAAATTTTAAGTTTTCAGAAACTGCAAGGCAAGTAAAGGTTACCATTTTATTGTTCAACATGTAAGTTTCAGAAGTTTGATCAGCAGACTCAAGTTTTTGCTTCTTGCATTTTTTTTCAGTAATAAACTCTGCAATGATATCGCCAATAATCCCATCTAGCACAACTTTACGGGAAGCTTTCATTACACCCATGTGCAATTGGGAAGAAATGTCTTCAGATATTTCACAAATTAAGTTCATGACATCACCAACTCCGTTGCTTTTGGAATTTGATCCACAGATGGTTCCACATATATCTCCTTTCATTGCATTTACAGCAGACAGCAACACAAAGGTTCCATACTTATTGTCAAAATGAGAGATCTGTAAATTAATACAAGTCAATCAAAAGAATGAATATTAGAATAAAAGCACTTTCTTTATAGAACCCAGTGGTAAACATGGGCAATAAAGTCATGTTCCAACAAATTGGTTTATATTTCTTCCATAGACAAGCACCACAAAGACAAAATTAACGTCCAATCTAAAAATAGAGGTCACGCCCCTATAAGAAGAAAGGACAAGAACATGAGTTTCTAATCGAGCATACCCATGAAACTCCACCAACACTGTAGACACCTCCAAAACCCTTGCGTTAAAAGAAAATTTAATCCTAGCTTCATAAATGAACTTGGGAAAAAAATTGAAGTGCAATATAAATATATATATCTTTTTTTATAAAAGTAAAACTGATAATAACCATAATTGCTTTAAGAAAACTTATCAACTCATCATTTTCTCTCCTGCACCAGATCTGCAACTTATATATTATTTCACTAAATGAATTATTGCATCTTACCACCGTTGAATCTTCAAGATATCCATGGTGGTGCCAAGAAATCAACTCTGAAATGGAATGTGGCCCATGTTTCATACCCTTTTTATCCTCATAAAGCCAACAACATTCTCCTCCCAACTAAAATAAAAAGCAATACACCCCCATCAGAATAAGCAACAGATATGTCAAACTGACTCATATTTAATAGAATATAGAACAGATATTGCACTACCATCTGAGAAGAAATTATCCTGCTGAATGCCTCTGAGCTTAAATCCACGTGATTGGATTCCTTAGTGCATTCATTGACATGTGATTGTGGAACAGACTTTGAATCAGGGTTAACAGCCATAACAGCAGCAAGCTCAACAGACTGATCTTGCCCATATACCATATCCTGAGAAGAGGAGCAATTTTTCGACATCCTTGCAATAGAGAAATCCATGCTCAAATATGCAAACCCGGTGGAAACATGGTCAGGATACTGTTTAAAATAATTCAACGGTACAGAGTTCATTATTGTGCCATTGATGACAGGATACACAGGAAGCTCAAATGGCAAGAATCCGGTAGTTAAACCCTCATATAACTGCTCTTTAATATAGGGACCGCACATTTGTCCATGTTCGTTCACATACATCCATCCACTGACAAAAACAGGCTGTTGCACAAAGCCACGGAAACTCTGAGGTGAGTGTGAAATATTAACTGTGCTAGTAGAACACACGGAGACATCGCCGTTAACATTTGACGGGCAGCTCATCTCCATTCCACAATTCGGATCAGCTTTATCATCAATATTGCCACAAGAGATATTATCACCAGTCTCCTGCACCAATCAAGGCACTATATCTGAAATACCCCTTTCACACTTCTTGCTTGCTCCAGTTGAATTGCTGTAAAAATCAACACACTTTATTAACAACACGTGGATCAGCTACATTTCATAAATCATAATTAACGAATAAACGATCCATGAAATATATGTTTGCAAATAGCCTCTTTGATGACATAATAAAATTAAGAGCAGCACACAATGCAAAACACGCCTCAAAATGCTTAACACAAAAACTAACTAAACTGCTCGAATTCAGTAAAACATTCCTAGTGTTGTGCCAAACGAAACAAGACAAATGGGCATAACTTAACATATCAAGGCCCTGTTTGGATTAACAGCTTAATTTACAGCTTATAGCATAAAATCTCATCAGGATAAGCGCTTATGTATAAGCTATTTCTATAACAAAATTTAAATTACTTTTTTTCGTATAAGTTATAAGCTGTTTTCATAAACTATCGTGTAGAATATATGAAAATAACCTGAAAACAACTTACTAACATGTCATAGTCTGTTTTCATAAGTTCTTCCTAACAGTCTCACACGTCAGTAAATAAGCTCAAATAAACCAATCCAAACAGCCCTAAGAATTTACAGCAAAACGACGACAAATCAAAAAACAAAAGATAAACAATCATGTTTAATTCTATTGAACAATAAACATTTATAACAAAGCATTAAGAACAATTGAATTAGGTTTTCGGATAAAACAAAAAGTGATACATAAAATTGGGGATAAAAAAGAGTAGAAAATTTACAATTGGCTCAAAATTGACGAAAGTGATACAAAATTAATTAAAGAGATTTGGAATATAGTGGTAATAACTATGCAGAAAGAAACAAGATGAACGGAATTGAGGGAGAAACCTTTGGATCTCGCAATCTCGATGATGAAGGTTGTTACAGGGTTTGGGTGGATTTGGTTTCGTAGATAAAGAGGAAAATTTTAATCAAACTATTTATTGATTTATTTATTCGTTGCCCCTGTCACAAACCACACTCTTATACTTTCCTAAAAACAACTACACCCTTTTTAATTTTGTTATTTACTTTTTTTTACACTAAAAACTTCGGTAATTCAGAGTTCTTGAAAAAAATATAGTCTAGTCTTATTCTATTTAAAAGTCAAAATCATATAATTGTCCTAAATGCTTTGTTTTTTTTTTAGAGTTTATTAACCATTTATTTCATTTAAGAATCAAAATAGAAGAATTGTCCTAAATGATTCGTAGTTCGTTAATCACTTACTCTCTCATGTTGCTTCTTAGTTTGGTGGAGCTCATCTTTTTAAGAAGGAAACTCATACATGTTTTTAGATAATTTGATCGGCTACTATTTGAATAATTTGGAAGGAATTCAGACTTTTAAAACAAATTGTTATTTATCTCTCAAATGATTGACAAGACTTATGAGTTACACAAATGAATATTGTTTATTCTCTAAAAAAAAATGAATATTGTTTATTTTTATAAAAAAAAATCAAAAAATTAATTAATATAATCTATGAGTGCACAGATACTTTACATATTCATCAAATGATGCGTTGTTATATCAGATAATGAAAATAACAACTTATGTATTTTCATATTCATTAATTAACGTGACAATATATTTTTTTTAACAAAAATTGATATGACAATACACGATTAGATCGACTAAAAAAATATATGATTAGACGTTCCTTTAAAAAATACAATAATTGACGAAATAAGTTGACTAAATTCATAAGTCGTCTGATAAGTTATAGTTCAACTAATAAAAATATTGAAATTGTTAAATTATACGTGATTGAGTTTAAACACCAACCCGTCCATTTTGTGTGAGATTTTATCCTTTCGTCTATTAAAAAAATTCATAAGTCAAATGACGTATTAGTTTGTATCACCACCAATCACATCCCGACAAATCCTTGTTATTTTCCTTTCCAAAAACATTTGCATGGAGAAAAAAAATCAACAAATAAAGAATTTCATTGGTTAAAAAGAAAAAACGAAGAATTTCAAAAAATAAAACAAATAAAGAAAAAGAGAAATGATGCAAGCACAATCCTTGTGGCCGCAAAGATTTTCTTACACAAGCTTAAGCAACAAGAACAGAAACAGAACAACAACAGTTAACAACAACAATTTGAGAAGAATTTCAAAGGCAGTGACAGTTCGAGCAATGCGAGCGGTTGTTCAGCGCGTGGCCTCTGCATCCGTCGAAGTCGAAGGCCGTATCGTATCGGAGATTGGCCCCGGCCTTCTCGTTCTCGTCGGAATTCATGATTCCGATTCCGACGCCGACGCCGATTACATGTACTCCTCCTCTGTTTCTCTTTATCGATTTTCAAATCAGTTATTGCAAAATATGCTTTTTATTTATTTACTTTTTTAAATTTAACAGATGTCGAAAAGTGTTGAACATGAGGCTATTTACAAATGAAGATGCTGGCAAAGCATGGGACCATAGTGTTATGCAAAAAAATTATCAAGTTTTACTTGGTAAACTATGCAACCACAAAACTTTTTAAATTTAATTTTTATTCCTTCTAGTTGCATTTTAGTGTGTATTCGAAAATGTATCTGATGTCCGACACACTCCCAACTCATGTGATTACATTGGATTATTTCATTTTCTCAAATCATTATCGGTGTTGATGTCTTAGTGTTTATGTCTGTGTTTCATAAATTTGAATAGACTTATATGACCTTGTTTACTCTGACATCGACATTGACACGTGAAACTGTTTGCGAGAGCTTACTTAATATCTTAACATGTTCTTAAGCTGCTTTCCTGAAAATTTCAAGATAGTATGTAGAAACAACTTATAGCTTATATAAAAACGATTTTAAACCGCATGATTGAGCTCAAGTGGTTAATGAGCTCCCCCTAGGACAAATTGTTTGGAAAAACCCGAATTCGGTTTCTGATGGGAACAATTCTTGACCAGACTTTACTCACCTCCCAGCCGAACTTTGGATTACTAGGGCCCCTTTTCCCTAGGAATTGAAGGGTTAACACATTAAAAAAAAAGATTTTGGTTTGTTTTATATTTTGTTATAGAAATAGGTTATACATGGGCGGTTATATGGCCCGGCGACCCCGGGCTCCGACCCAAATTTTTTGCAATTTCTTATGTAAATCCCTATGAATTTCTTATATAAACCCCTATAAATTGGGCAATTTCTTTAGATTTTTTTTTTATTTGCTTGCAATTACTTATGTAAACACCTATAAATGTGTTGCAAATTTTTTTTGCCCAGGCTTTACAATAATCCTGGCTCCGCCACTAGGTTATAGACAAACACTCATATGATGGACGCTTAATTAAGCATTGTTTATCCAAAGATGTCTGATATTGTTTGATTATGGGTTTGTAACAGTTAGTCAATTTACGTTGTATGGATTCTTGAAGGGTAACAAGCCAGATTTCCATGTCGCAATGGCACCTCAAAGAGCCAAGCCCTTCTATGCTTCTTTAGTGGACAGGTTTAGGAATGCTTATAATTCTGATGCAATCAAAGGTATGCTATCTATGTTTCTGCTTCAATTTCTATTTCTCATTATGGATATCGGCTTATTTGAACTTATTTAGTGATGTAAGTACTTGTGAGATTGTTTGGGAGAGCTTATGATATGCCCATAATCCGTTTTCAGCTTATTTTCATAAGCTCTTCAAAATAGCTTAGAAAAGAAACTTATAACCTACATGCAAACAGTTAGAATTTATTTTATCTTTTGATATAGAAAACTACTTACACGTATGCACTTTGATATAGAAAACTACTTATACATATGCACTTATATGATAAGAAATTAGGCTATAAGCGCTTAATTTTATTGTTTATCCAAACAAGGCTTTAATAAAATATACGTAACAAGGATAGAGACATCATTGAATTGATGCAATGACTACTCTTTGAATAACTAGGTATAACAATGTATTATTTTCCGTTCATGTATTAAAGAAACATGTTATAATTATTTATTCTCTCACAATCTTTATGGTGTGTTGGTAGGACTTGTAATAGTTGGGACGGTTGTAAATCAGAAAGTAGTAAAGTTGGTTATTAGTTAGTTTCGTTTGTCAGGCTTGTTAGTCGGAGGATAGTAGTTATTTTGTGTTTATCAACTTTGTTTGTATTCTGGCCCTATCTGCTATAAATAGGGCCAAACCCCTCCCAATGGAAGTTTGGAATTCATTTTGTTGAAGTTTGTAAACTAGAGAGTGCTCTAAACTCTAGTGTGATGTGAAAGGAGAGCGCTCCTTTGGGGTAGCCTTCTGTGTGAGGTTATCTTGTTCATTTTTATCATTTCCATTCAATTGATCATACCAGAAAAATACTCAAAAGAATTCTATTTTTTTTCTCAATTCTGTTTATAAAGTTTTATCCTAGTTAGAATTATTCTTTTGATTATTCAATCATGTCAAGTTTTGGGAATTCTTTCTTCGCCAAAGAAAGGATCCTAACATGTGTGATAAAGAGAATAAAGAGAAAATGAGAGATATAGTTGAGAGATAGGAAGTGTAAGAGTGATGTGGAAAGCGGGTTTGTGAAAATTAGGATTGTAATTTAATAATTATTCAATTTTGTAAGAACTTATATTATGCCATGGATTGCACTGAATGATCATCATCATATTGTGAGTTGGACCGGGAACCTTCTTATTTACCTCTAAATTGATTCATAATTTTCAAGTTAGAGATTTTTTCTGTTTTTATTAGTAGGAATCAAACTCGGTACCTCAGGGTTTGCAACATTCATACACGCACTGAGTACCGACCACTTGCGCTAGACCCTTGTAGAATATGATCTGGAGTTGATTGTTTAAAATAGCCGTGTCTTGTATATTTGGAAATGCATTAGTTGTTTTGTAAATCTTGTTGATGCAAGTAGTTTCAGTTGTGTGTTGTTTTGTGTTGGTTCATTTTAAAATTCATTTATATTCTTATTCGTATTGTTAAGATCCTTTTGATTTTTTTTTTACAGATGGGGTGTTCGGAGCTAAGATGAAGGTATAAGTTATGTAATTGCTGCATATACTATTGAGAACATTTAACACTTTCTATGTTAACATGCCTCACACTTGTGCTCATGAGCAGGTAAGTTTGGTTAATGACGGACCGGTTACCATGCAGCTTGATTCACAGTCACCCAAGTGAGTAGATGATAGTAATTTTGAAAAAATGTGTCTTTTATGTTATGAGAATCTCATTGACAATTCAAATCATTCAGAAATACAATTGACGCAGCTGAATCATGATTGGAGGTTGATCCGCCATGATGAGCTTGAATTTGAATTCTGAACCTTTTGTCAACAAAACCAAATGTAAGGCATTGCTTTTGTTATATTCTACCTGAAGATCTTTTTTTTTCCGGATGTAGCAACATTATCATTTCATAACACTATTCAGCTCAAAGAATGATTATGTTCAGCCTTTTCCATTTTGGGAGCTGTGAACAGTGCCGGTCCTTATAATTTTGGTGCCCTTGGTAAACCAGAGAAAAGGGTGCCTTTATAATTTTTTAAATATCATCCTTATTTGGTAGTTGTTTGCTACCCTGTCTGATGGTCTATTGATCTTATGCTGTGTTATACAGATAGCCTGTTAACTCTTTTAGAATATTTAATGGTCAACCAAATTTGGAATGATGTTTTGGTGGTTCCTACTTTCCATGGAAGGTTTTATTGTACTTGTTTTATTTGAAATGCTTGATCATAATCACAATCACAAATAACGGTAATCAATACCAATGTAGCTTGTATTGTATATGGAAATGAAAATGAATTGGGGAATGAATTCTGATTTTATGATAAAGAGTTCTCTCTTTATCTCATCTTCCTTCAACCATGCAAACTTCCTTGGTATCATAGTTCCATTTATGGAGCCCAACAGTTCCACTGTTCTGTTGTATACTTCACCACAGCATCTCCACAATCCCCCTCACTTAGTTGCTTTATGTCTCTAGAACAGTAAAAATAATAGAATGCGAGAACATAATAAATATATAGTAATATGGTTCAACAAACAATTCATTGTGAAACGACTGTTATAGAAAAAGAAATTATAGTTCAAAACCAAATCTTTTGTAGTCAGTATTCAAAGGGGATTCCTTGTTTTTCATGCAAAATTGTTTATTTTTCCTTCGTAGTTGATGTTCTCCGTTCCTAAAGTTAATGAATATATTATGTGCATTTGATATCCTTGAAATCCTAGTCCAAAAGGTCTGGCTTTTGTTGTTGTGTGTAAACACTTAATTATAGTCCTCTAAGTGGGAGAAATTTAAGCAACAACTAGAGCCAAGTTTCTGGTGGGAGAAATTTCTATGCTAACGTTTATTATTAAACTGTTATTTTACCTCAGTAGTAGTTTGACCCCATTATTTATTAATTTGGATTAAACAAATGCTTAATTGTAGATTTGGTCCCTTGTTTTAATAATTTTTGGATTTTGGTTCCCTTATTTCGACATCAACAATTATGGTCCACCTCCGTTAAAAAAAACAATTATAGTCCACCCATTTTAATAATTTTTGGATTATGACCCCCCTCTTTTTAATCAGCAATTTTCGTACCCTAATTTTGACGATTTCTAAAATTATACTCATCCCAACGTGTATCATATTAATTTGGAAATCCCTTGCTGCATCGTCATCATCATCCACAATTATAATAGATTTTGATTATCTAAATGATAAATTTGAAGATAGAAGGATTATACAACCTTCTGCAAAATAACAAATTCCGCATGCAAAACCTATCAATGGAAATAATTTCTTCAAACTTTCATATTATCTTGTCATGTGAAATTTTTGTTTATTTGTCTAAAAATTTCTATAAATACCAATAGGGTTTCATTTAATTCATATGCATTAATATGCATGAGAAGGGAACTAGACCCGAATTTCACATGACAAAGTGAAATATTAACATGAGTATTTTCCCAAGCAACACATTTGTTTAATAGTGATACTAACCTAATGAATTCATTTCTTAAATTCATATATAGTTTACAATTTGAATGAATAACCATTCATCTTAAAACACCCTATACATGCGTCTTTGTCATCCTAAAAGGATCACACCCTGAAAGAAACAAACTGCAGATCAGAAACAAGTTCAATATGCTATGTTGTAGCTCATCTATCCGTAAAAAGAAAAATGCTGTAGCTCATCTAAAACATATAACAAAAGCTCCACCAATTTAAGAAAAAAAGATGGTCTAATTTAAAACATAACTTGTAGCTCATCTTTTGATATAGGAATAATTCGTTGTCCACCGTTCGCGTAGTAACTCCCTTTACCGGACACCAAACTTCCTTCATCTTCTCTTGTACCATGTGTGATCTTATTGGTTTTGTTGTTAAGAACTCGCCCTACCAAATACAATGCTGTCTCCATTTGCTCGTCAACCTCTACATCTTATGTTGCTTCCACCGTGATCTCTTCTAGCGTTAACCTTTCAAAACGATCCATGGGTTTGTTGAAACGGGATGTTTGTATGGTTCAAAGATAGTATCATGTGCTGAATTTTGATGGAAATTGTTGGCTTGCTGTGAGAAAACGGATGTGAAAATGGGATGTTTGTATGGTTCAAAACGAGCTACTGTGTGTGAGAAACAAGGGTTTTATGAAAACTGATGTGAAAAAATGAGTTGTGTGTGAAAAACTAGGGTTTTCCTTTCACGGGGATAGAGGGTTGCTTCTCATAGAGAGAGATATAACTTAATTACTTGGTCAATAATGAGAACAATGGGACTTCAAAACAATGAACTACATCAAGCGAACAATGGCTAGACTTGAAATAATTAATCAACTCAAAATTTGATCAAATATTTTTTTGATTAATAAATAATTTATTAATATGTTAAAAAAAATGATTAATAGTTGTATTGTGTAAAATAAATTGTTAAACACATTTTGCCTGAAAGAATGATAAATGAAGTAAAATTCAAAATAAACACAAAAAGGCAGTGTCTGTTAGGTCTTAATATGAATATTAGTTTCTGTTGTTACAACTTAGTGGTTTGATTATTATGATGTTAGTGGTCATAGGAAGGAAAAATGTCTTAATATGAATATTAGTTTCTGTTGTTACAACTTAGTGGTTTGATTATGATGATGTTAGTGGTCATAGGAAGGAAAAATGCAGCAATAATGGAGTGACAAACTCATTGTTGAAATCATCATTTGTGCAACAGCAAATTCGACAGGACCTCTCTGTTGCCAGTTTTGTAGTGTAATGTTATTGTTTTTTGAGGAATGCTAGCAACACACATTCTAACACACACTTTTCAACACACTTCCTTTGATTGGTTAAAATTTACATGGGACCTACCAAATCATGTGGGTCCCATTTACATTTGGTGGGTCCCATGTGAATATTAAGCAATTAAAGAGAGTGTGTTGATAAGTGTGTGTTAGAATGTATGTTGCTAGCATTTCTTTTGTTTTTTCTATACGATGTTGAATAATAAAAATTTGGTTGTTCAATAAAAAATAGTGGTAATGGCCACCAATGTTTATGAAAAGCAATTTTCCCATCATGGGAAAATTTGAGCAATTACCCGCCGTAAACGCCACCTATCAAAGAAGTCTCACTTGTAATTGTGATGTTTTGTCATTTAAAAATTCAGTTAAAAAAATAATCAAAATCAGTATAATAATCATCAAAACCAAAGGCAGCATCTTATGCAAGAATGATCAACGTCGCAAGACATAACGCCATTCCAAGAAAAAAGTCGTTGTTCTTTGCCACATTTACTGTCACCGGAGCAAAAAAACGATCACCAAATTTGTAGGAGAGGTTTAAGGTACCCTTGGATTTCTTAGAGCGTTTTTTCCTAACCTGATAACTGAATGGATGAACGGCATTGGCAGGGTCAAGATATCCCTTGAGAGGGATACGGACCTTGCCATTTGCCAATGGTACTGCAAGATGAGTCTGAATTCAAGAGAGAGACGATTATGGTAGGCGAGAGATTCATTGACGGCGAACTTGATGGGGATGTTCCATCTGGGGTTTCTTCCAGCGTGACAATGGATGTGGGTGGTGGTGATTTGTGGGTCGCCGAGGATTGAAACAATGGCGTATACCGACATCTGGGAGAAAAGGTTAACATCTTTGAGATCTTTTGCGGAAAATTATGTTTAGTTCTAAGGTTCTGAATTCCATGGTCATCATGCAACAAGGAGAGAAGAATAAAAGGGAGATTTTGTGTTGTTTTTCTAGGTGTTTTGGAATATTTCTTTGTAGGGTTTTGATTTGTGAGTGATAGTTGGATTTTTGTAGAGTGTATTTATATAACGTGAGAGTTGGAAGAAGAAGATAATTGTATAGGAAACCTCCAGGTAGGTACCTTCTGTTTTTTTAGGGGAAGTAGGTATCTGTTTTATATCACTCACTCCTTCCTTTTTCAAGCATAGAAGTTTCTTGTTATATCACTATTGTGCTGCTAGCAAATATGATGGAATTCTATAGCATTGGAGGCTGCGGACATTCTGAAACCCTTTAAAACCAATTCTCCAAAATTTTAGAAAACCGGTTAATTATCTCCATAATTACATATTAATCATTTGACAACTCAAATTATTTTTCCCTTTCTTTTTGTAACAAAAAATCGTTTATGGAAGAGAGAAAATAAATGTTAAAAGATTAAAGTGATTTTGTACCCTATTCGTTTTTTTAAGGGTCTTTTTTCGAATATAGTAACCATTATTATAGGTAACAAAATTTTGTTTAACTTTGTAGATAGGGATGAGAATAGGCTAGGCCAAGCTAGGCTTTGCAAGGCCTAAGCCTGACCTGCCATATTTTCTTAAAGCCTAAGTCTGACCTGTTAGCCTGTTTAAAAACTTATATCTTATGAACATCTTTCTTTAAATAAACAATGTGATCTAAGTTTAAATGGACTAGCAAACTAATAATTCAATTAAATTAAACTCTCTTTACATATGATCAACACGAGGTTTTAGGAAATTCGACTATATATTGTATCATATTTCTATTCTAGTTTATAATAATACATTTACATATGCAAAAAATTAATGTATACTAATAAATCTTAATATAGTAAAAAAAATCATTTTTTTTTATAAAGAAAATAGTTTAAAAGAGTATGAATTATGTTTCTTGTAGTTTTTTAAAAAATAAATCAGAATCTATAAAAAAAAAAAATCTAAAAACAACTTCAAATGAAAAGTTGTTAATAGTTGCTTTAAAAAAAATTAGAGGGGAGATAAAATAAGTATTGAAAGATGGAGAGCCTCTTTGTTGGTTAAGATGCTTTCTAGTTGAGACCCCTTTGTTAAAGCAATAGTTGGTTAATATGCTTTTTAGCTGAGACCCCTTTGTTGAAAAAATTGTTGACAACATGTTGATCCATTGCGATTGTACTACGACTATTGCAAAAGTTAAGAACCATTACTACAATGGTAAGAGATGAGAGATAAGGCGCAAACACAACATAATTAGAGAATTAGTCTCAAACTCTCTAAAGGAGCAAATAGAGTAGATCATGTGAATGTAATGATGATAACTTAGTAGATCCTTTGATAAAAGGATTAGATATAGAGAAAGTCTTAAACACATCCAAAAGCACGAGACTATTGCGTATAGATCAACGAGAGTCACTCATGATGATAACCCGACCTAAATGATTAAACATCCCAATAATAAGGATCAATGGAAAATAAAAAGTCGAAATGAACATGTTATAATAAATAAGTGAAGACATTGGTAGTATTTATATAGAAGGAGATGGACTCGTAAGGATATGCCTTTTGGGTAGCCACTTTTGTGAATGAAGTGAAAATGATTTATTATTAGGTCAAGTTTTCTTTTGACAATAAATATGTTATCAAATATTTTAGTGGTGACAACATAGTTAAATAAGTTCTAGTTGTATTATGAGCATAAAACATCTCATCTTATCTTAGTTTCTTACAAACAAAAGCATGTTCAAAAGAAACTTTTTCATAAAAATGATATTTGTACTACCATTTTGAGTAAATTTTTGGGACAACTCTCTCATCTTTTATTGTGTCTTTACTCTCTTTTTCACCCACTCTCTATTGTTTTTGTTCTAAAAGAAGTGAGAAGAAGAATATGTTTATCCCAAAAATTGTCACAAAATAGTTGTGCAAATATCTTTTTAGATGAGTTGTACAAATATTATTGCTCTAATTGTTGTCATAAAATAATGTTTTTAATATAGGGCTATAATTTTGTTTAAAATTTCATCGAAGTTGAACTACATGGCTAGGAGGAGTACCAAGAAAGTGGCATGTGGTAATTAAACCAGGATAAACATGACTTATATATACAACAACTATAAGCAGCCATTATTCAAAAAAAATGAAAACTATAAGTAGCCATAAAAGGTAGATTAGACATGTGTAATGGTCCAATAATGAGAAAATACGTTGAACAGATAGCACTTAGATGATATTGTGGTGTCAATGTGGCAATGTCATGTGATATTGACCGACCATAATGTAACAAGTGATTTTCTTCTCTCTTTCATGTAGATTTTTTATTTTTTGTAATTTTTTAAAATAAAGGATGACACTTGACATAGTGTGATTTATGGTTGACCAATGTAACGTGGCATTGACACCAGAGTGTCACTCAAATGGTATCCCTTGTAAGCATTACCTTCATGAAATTCCCTCTGTCGTAGGTAACAATTACATGTTTTTTCATCTTTAATTCTAATTAAATTTCTCGACAAACAAAAAAACTCTACCAATTAAATACACACATTTCGACAAGAACTAACACCGAATATGACACAAATAACATAGAGTCCTCATTGGAGAATGGAGTTTAAAGAAATTGTTTATCGATATTCTAAAAAACAACAAAGGAAAATTAATACAGCTAAGCTCAAAAGCAAAACTGTACCAATAAACCATCCAATTCAGCAAAATAAAACCGATCAATGATCCTTAGAAGATATGAGAAAGCCTGTAATCCTCAAGTATTAGAACTTGATACAGCAGCTGAACCACTTCATGAAGCTCTTCCTTCTCTGTAAAGAGAAAAAAATTAATTAAAAATACAATATTTTGTGAACTGAGAAAATTATTTTAATTCACACGAAACCAATTAAATCCATTTGGATTACTTCCCCATAGCAAAGATTCATAAGAGAAAGAGAAATGCTCATTCATCAACAACAACTAATGTAGTAAATAATGTTAACCATCTCATCTTACCGTTGGAGAAGACTCGCGCTCACTGCGTTGACGCTGAATGTGTCGAAATGAAGCCTTGAGTTCCTCCTCATTACCAAGACTCTTATGTTGTTTTCTTGCTTCTTGGATTTTCGAGAAATCCATTGAATAATCTCGTATTGTGCCTTTCTGATCCCATTCCCCAAACCGCGGCACTGGAGGACAAGGGCTATTTTCCTGCATGAAAGTTAAATGGTTTATAGGTCAGAGGATTGATCATCATAACATAAGTTTTTTCTTATTATGAAATGAAAATAAGTTGTTTATTGCAATAATTGTGTTATTCATAGTAAATTATTTCATCCGATCATATTTATAAGAGATGTTTGAGTCAACAAAAGTTAATATATTTGGTTCAAAATTTAGACTAGAAACATCAATTTTTGTTGACTCAAACGTCTTTTATAAATAAGATCAAAGAGAGTATGATGCAATTAATCAGTAATTGTTGAAAATCTTTTAAAAAAAAGAGTAATTGTTGAAAGATGTTCACTCCTAAATGAGAAGAACCTAAATGGGTTGTCAAAAACCTAAAAAAAAAAAAAAAAAAACAAGAAGAGCCATTACAGTAGACTCAATTTCCAAGTTAAAAAATTATTTTCCTATTAACATAACACCCTTCAATGGTTCAATCAATCAAAAACTCATTCTCTCACAAAATCGGATTCCATGCAGCCAACTGTTTTTGTAGGTTCGACATTAGTGGCCGTCAGAT
>Ga0315914_1004790_pt1 | contig 20044 bp, 7 predicted proteins | sample MpolenodulesMG_FD_203920 | JGI IMG/M metagenome (GOLD analysis project Ga0315914, IMG submission 203920) | Medicago polymorpha root nodule microbial communities from Los Angeles, California, United States - elongated nodules | ecosystem: Host-associated > Plants > Roots > Nodule | place: USA... | reverse complement strand
CCCAATTTGGGGTATATCCAATGGAATGGAATACATAAATATTACAATGACAACTATGCCCCTGCCTTTTCTATTTCATCAACTGTTGTTCCTCCTTTCTTCGTTTTTTTTTCTTCTTATGTTCACTATGTCTTCTTTCTTCTTGCCTTTCCCATACTTCATACTACTTTCCCATTTTGTTTCCCACATGCTTACTTACTACCGCAGAGGAATAGACTGGCAAATTATTATGCAACAATCGTAAATTATATAGGAACCATCGTTATGCACTGCACATTTATCTTCAATTCTAACTAATTAGTATTATACGTTTTTTTTGCCGTTTATGCTTATTATGAACATGTATTGACTTATTTATTCTAACTAATCAGTACTGAACATTTTTTTCAATTACCCATGTTTATTACGGTGTTAATTTTTTTTTAAGGAATATTATGATGTTAATTGATAGCAAAATAAACATATATTGATTACACATTGATATTTTTAAACTAAAGGGTAAAAATGGAATAAAAAATTATAACACGTTTTGTTCCGTTCACTTTCCAAACAATGGAGTGGGAAATTAGTTCCATTCCATCTTGAAATATCCAAACAATGGAATGAAATTTCTATTCCATTCCGTTCCATTTCGTTTCGTCCCACTCCGCTCCATTCCGTTCCGCTCCATTAGTTTTAAGTTAATGGAATAATTTTAGTATACTTGAAACAAACTCCTTTTAAGATTTAAATTTAAGGTGAATTCTAAGGTGAGGGTCCAATTAAGTCCCTCACTGGTGAACCACCTTTTTTAATCGTTAGATTAAATAAGTTGATGTGAACCCATTATTCTCTACCGCATAGAATCAGATCTCTAACCTTTTCCTCTTTGCATCTACATTCTCTCTCCCCTAACACCGCCGTTGCAGTACAATGGCATGGTTTACCCGAATTCATCGACTCAGTTTACTGTTAAAATCTCCCTTTTTATTCATCCTTTTTTTTTTTCATTACTAAAACTTTACACATTTTTTCTTTCCATTATGATTTAGGTTAAATTCTACAATGTTTCTTCTAACGTGTAAACTTGAAAGGAAAATCAAAATCATATGATAGAAAGATAAGGTGGTAACAATAAGTGAAGACATCGAACCTCACCAACATTTCAACATTTAGAAGAACTCCCATAAAAAACACAATTGTTAAAAGAGCATGAAAAAGTGTTGGCCAAAGCGGGGCTTTATTCCTTTAAGATTTGAAATCTGAACTAACGTTCTGGAGGTTGTGAGCCTTGTGGCTATGCCATGAGGCTTCAATTCCGTTTTAATAAAAATTTCTATGGTTGTGTTGGTGATTTTCGGGTGTTTCAAATGTTTGCAAATAGAAGATTGAGAGGATAGGAGATGGTGGTTACAACTAAGGAGAGAAAATCTGCAGCGGTTAATTAGCATTAATTAAGATATACTTTGACAAGGGTGGCACTTGGCAGAGAACCACCGTGACAAAAGAGTTGGGAGGGTTGTTGGGTTCAATCTAGTGTGGGAGAGAATAATTGGTTCACATCAACTTATTTAATCTAGTGTGGGGAGAGAGAAGAAAGAATGAAGTTGTTGGGTTCAATCTAGTGTGGCTGCCACATGATACCATCTCATAAGTTTCTTCATCTAATGGCTTTTAATTATGGTCCACTCAAATTTTAGGTGAGGGACTTAGTTGAACCCTCACCCTAGAATTCGCCTAAATTTAAACTGTAGCTGAAATAAAAACAATTATTTTTCCTAAAAATTGAAAACAAATTGTACTCGAATCGTTTCTGCTTTGATTTATCCAACAAGCATCCTCGTCACATACATCAAATTACGGACAATAAATAACCTCCCCTTGTATATAATTTACTCTAAAAAAAACCGTTTCCCTCAAAAACAAAAAATAAAAATGAGGAAACATCCCGGAAACAACGTCTCTTTATAAACTGCCATTTCCCGTAAGCACAAACCTAGAATCAATTCCCTTCCTTTATTATACTTAACTTTTCTCAATCATCATCACAACAATATTACTCATTCCTCTTCAAGAAGAACACATTGATGCTCAATGGTGATGAAAAATGTGGTAGCAATGGTGTTGGATGGTGTTACTCACTTTGTCAATACACGTTGGGCTCTTCAAGAAAGGAGATGGTCTAATACTTTTCATATTGTCATGTCTGCTACCGTGTCTGTAACCATGCCATTTGTTCTATGCTTCTTGTCTGTTTATAATCATATGCAAAGACGAGGTGATATTGTATTTTATGCCTCTTTCTGATGTAAACTAGTTTTCTTAATCATTTAGCAAATCTTATTAAATTTTAATTTATAAGTGATATGGCATGAGATGAATTATTATGGAAGCTTTTCTTGTTAATACTGCACCCAATTTTCTTTTGTTCTTCTTGACTAGATAAGTGAAGATGGCAGAAAACCATCCACCAGTTCAACCTACGAGTCCAGCATTTTGTCAAACCAAACAGTCAAAGACTGGGAAAATATGTTGAGTGACGGTAACACGTTCAATGCTCACGATAGTCAAGGCTTTAAAACAACATATATTATCCTTGAATTTTAGTGTTTATTCAGTCACACCCTTTTGAGAACATATTGCTCTTAGCAATGCATCCTAATTTATTTTTTCTTTCCTGCTCTTGATTTCATTACTATTGATTCTGCACTTGCTGACTGTCTTTATATCGTTCGGAACTACAGTCATGTTTTGATTTGTGCATTTCGAGGCAAATTTTGACGTGAAAATAGAAGTTGCAAAGTGTATCTTCGGATACAATGCACGCCCACACTCTCGTCATGGCACAAACAAACAGGCTATTACTTTGTTGTTCAAACTTCAATACCAATAAACAAGAACCAAGAGAGGAACAAGGCTTACCAAATCATAAGTACTTTGTTCACCATTTCGAAAGCACCCCAAACTCGGGATCTCCTAAGAACAATATTTTTTTTGTTGTTAAAAAGTAACTTCCTATCCACTATAGCATTTTGAATTAATAGCTACACAATTTTCAAAGGTGTAAAAGTCAACCAAAGCTAGTTAACTTTGAAGAATAATTTACTGGTCATTTCATGTATTTCAATATATAATATGAATCCCCTTGCAGTGCCGGGCATCGGTACCACACAGAAATCATAAGAATAATAAGAACTCCCTAGTTGCACATTATACCTACGCGGCACTATACATTCCAAACATCGAATATTGGCTAAAAGATACAAATCAAATACACTAAATCCTTTCTTCCTATGTGCTTATGTCAATCAACACCAACTTATAAATACTTCCCCATGGCTCCACCTTATTGATTTAGTACTGAAGCAAATGTGCAGGAAACGATTATTTCCTTGCAGCTGGAAGGAACAACTTTTTATGTGCCAAAATCTACAACACAATTTAACCACAGGCGACAAGAAAGGACCCTTTAAAACCCCATTAAAGCAAACAAAAAAGAAAGGCCCCTCTAAAGCAAAGTCAAGCCTGCAGATGCCCGCTCTTCTCCAAATAGGATATCACTGTTTCTGCCATATTTTTAGGGGACTTACAGTCACTTCCTTTCTGTTGTAATATTATCTGCAAAATAAGGAAACCAGACTTTACAAATGAAAACAAAAAGTGAAATCACTTAAATGGAAGAAAAAAAACATTGAATAGAATCCCAGCGGCGAAAGTTCAGCAAAAGACAACAGTTTTCCCTTCAAAGTTGGACCAAAGCAAGTAGAACTAAAACATTTCAATCATGAGTAGGTAAGTTATTATTTTCCTATTTGGCAATATTTTTTAAACACCATCTTTAAACCAGTAAATGATGACTATTTTTTTTTACGGTAATGATGATTCAGTTATTGGTTAACAAGTAGTATATCTTAGTAAACGGACTAATAAGTAATAACCTGTTACAGTGTTACTAGCTTATCAGTAAAAGATTCTTCGTTGTTTAACCTATATCTTGCCAGTTGCCAGCCATAATTGAGGCACTATTAACCATGTCAAAATGGTACTGAAAAAAATTAGTGTAACAATTCTTTCCTCTTGCTATTCTCTTCATCTTTGACATAACTAAGATGCAAAAATACAAAATACAAACCTCACAGCAACAGGGTGGTTCATATGGATCATCTACACCAGTGAAACCTACAGCATGTAAATACACAATTCAACCCCAATACAGGAACAGGTACTCCACAATGTTGATTAGAAATAAAAAAAATAATTAGGCATGGCATATATAGCTGAACTGCTGATGCTAATATTGTAAAACAACAAATACAGCAGTACGAGATCGTAGCACCCCATTGGCAGATGATACCGAATTAGATTGCAAGTACTAATATGAAAAGTTTTACCAATATACCTTTGATCTTTCCTGCACGAGCAAGCTTGTAGAGGCCCTTTGGGTCCCTAGCTTCGCACACATGTAGTGGCACGTCTATGAAAACCTGCAACATGTGAGCTTTGTATAAGCTATGAAGAACCTCTTTTTGTTTTATAATTGTACAGTACCTGCCAAACTACCTGCATTATTTTGATCACCGCAATAACGAGAACATACCTCAATGAAATCCCCTTCTGGCAGTAGTGCTCTGCAAGCATCTCTATCCTTTTGATAGGGTGATATTAAACTAGTGATGCAAATAACACCAGCATCTGCAAAGAGTTTTGCAACCTCACCTGAAATTTTCAAAATAAGATATAATTGGAACATATAGGGGAAAACATTTATGTAGCCAAGAAATCCAGTGTACATATATTTATTGAAGAAAATAGAACCTCACCAATCCTTCGTATGTTTTCTGAACGATCTTCTGCTCTAAAACTAAGATCACGGTTTAGACCATGCCGAACATTGTCACCGTCAAGGATGTAAGTCAGTTTTCCTCTGGAGTGCAAGCTTTGACTCAAAGCACATGCAAGAGTACTTTTTCCTGAAAGTAATGACTAGTGAGTCTTCTTCAAAAAATAAAATAATGACTAGTGACTGCAGAACTCGAGGTGTGCATATGGTATCTAAAAGAATGAGGAGGAATCGTATAGCCTGACATCTCTCAATAAATTAAAACTCACGGATTTCAATTTTCATACAATATCAAAAAGAGAAAAATTTAGAAACAAGAATCCATTTGCCAATTGTTGTATTTACTTTAACATGTCAAGGATAAGTAACAGGGTGAGACAGGAATTTCAATTTTAGGGAGGATTCCAGTAAAACCCAAGACTCTGAGGCAGGGAACTCAGAACTGTGACAGGTGGACAACATCTGAGTGTGGCTTTTGAAATAAAATCAGCTGGGGGACTGGAGCAAGCTGAGAACATCTGAATTAGGAGGGGATGCATAGGAATTGATCGTTGATGGCCCTTAGAGCTGAGATACTTCATTCCAAGCCTTGCTAATAAAGCCTGGGGTTAATTATTATTCTTTACAAGACCATCGACCCGTACTAACGCACGGGTCATATCGAAGGTAATATTTGACGGTAATAGGTAACAAAATAGTTTAGATAAATGTCATGATTGTCATATAGTATTTCATAATATTAAGAAGCACAGACGTCGGTACTGTACCATAACATAATATTTCCATGATATCGTCCTTGGTACCGTAACGTAACATAATAGGTTAAGTATAGCGAGACGGGTTAACATTTATAAGTAAAAGATTAGGTTAAGTATAGCGAGACGGGTTAACGGTTATTCCTTTCCAAAAAAATAACATATAATTAGGAACACAATTTTATTTTACTTTTTAGATAAACATTAAATGCAAAAGTGTGGAGGGAAAATTTAGGTTAAAATTGGGTTAAGTATAGAGAGACGGGTTAACATTTATAAGTAAGAGATAAAGTCACCAGCTTCCATTTTTAGTTCTTATAATATGTTTTTTTTCCCGAATTTTAGTCCCCTAAATATTTTTCATCAACACTTTTGATCTCTTCTGTTAAATCCCAGCCTATGTAGCTAAAAAAAGTCCACACGACACTTGCCACATGGACTATTGTAACGATGTAGAAGGTTTCTGATTTATTAACACATTATTTATTATTATTTATAATTAAAATAATATTAAATATTGAAATTTAGGGTTTTTAAGATGAAAAAATCCTCAAATTCTCCAAATCAATCACATGAACATAGTCTCAAGGAGAACAAAGAGAGAACCCAAGATCTTAAAAACTATATATGATAGTTTTGGGAGTGACACAACTAAATATTATGGGGATTTAAGTCAACAAAACTTTATGGGAACTAAAAACGAAAGTTGATAATTTTTATAGGTACTAAAAACATATTTGACCCTAAAGTCTGGATCCAAATAACCAGTAACTACTACACAACGGCCAAAATGACTCGGTTGCTGCTGGAAGGTTTGGAAATCTTCAAAACAGGGTTATGCATTTAGCTCCCTCCCTAGAAGAAAAAAAAAATCAATTGAGCGTTGAAAAATTCCATATGATTGCGTCAATCTTGGGTAACCACTGTGCGCCCAAAACCAACTCACTGCACCTCCATGGCAACACCATCACCTCAGAGGTAAATTTAGGTTGTTGAAGCTGCCAAGAAAACCTTCTATAGCTATATGAGGCATCTGCCAACATTTCATCAATCACATGGACTGTCAATAGCCTAATGTTCTCTAATTTACAACTTAATGTCTTAACTACAAGGTCTAAGAGATAATTCGTAATGCCACTGCATCTACTAATGGTAGCAAATCTTCAACCTATAGGGGCCACTTACAATCTTTGTTCAATAATTTGAGACTCTAATCAAAGCTTTTATGGACACTAGCAACTGTTCAATTTCTGCAGTATCCAAACTCGATGGACTGCTTTCAGACTTTGGCTCCTCCTCATCCATCTCTATCACTAAGAATTGAGTGTTTTTATGTTTCAAAACTGTGACACAGTAAAAGGTTTGTCACATAACATACATAATACAACTTTTTCCATCTTGTCAGCCATTTCTGATGCATTGAAACTTCTAGTCCTTTGTGTTTTAGACTTAATTTTGTGGACTTGCACATTGGTATTGATATTCATCATAGATTTATTGGACTCGGGGTACAGGACAATTTGATGTGTTGCTTGCTGCTATTAGGGAAATTGCACACACTTCCTATGTGTCTCCAAAACACTGCATAACGTTAGAGATATAGCGTTGTCAGCTTGGGATGATATTAAACCTAGTCCTCACATAATTAAGGTGCCTCCATCACCAAGCCCTACAATCAAGATGAATTGAAGTCAATTGTACCTTGGATTCAGGTGGGTGTTGTCTTTGGAGAAGAAATGTTCACACTTGTACAACCACTCCGTCAAATCGAGGAAACTTGATCTTTCCCTAAGCATTTCTAGTAATTCTCAGGCTCACGTTTGGACTTCAGCTTGTGGGTTCCCCAATTTGCTTGCGGTTGTTACTTCCGGATGAAGCTGGTTAAACCCATCAAATCTGTAGAAGTCAGTTTTCGAACCCTTGATGAATAACAAACAGTTCTAGGTTGAGACCGAGATCCTCCAAGTTAGTATAATGTGGCGGTCGCTGAAAATTCCTAGGAATTCATTGAAGTAGTTCCAATCGAGTCCTGAGCATAGCGCTCATTGCAAATAAGCTTTTCGTGAGCTGATCAAAACCCAATTCCTTCATTATTTTAGATTCATCGCGCTTTTTTGAACAGACTGCTCTCATTCTAGCAGATTCAGCTGTGTGGCCGTTTTGTCTGCATTTCAAGGACAATTATGCCTTATCCACGGGTAATCTCCAGCTTGATGGTCTAATAACAGTTGAGATGAGAATTTGGATTTTAAGGAGGACTCCGTTAAAAGCCCATTAGGCAGGGAACTCATAATTGAGAATGATATCATATAAAGTTGAGAGAATTGAGAGTAGAGTAGAAAGAACAGTTGTTTTCTGAAATGTTAAGATGACTTTTTTGCTTAACCACTTGGTCATGATAAATGCATGAGCAGATACAGCCATTTACAAAGGAATATTACCACTATATTCATACCAACTCGGCAAGTGCCAAAACAGAAAAACTAAATGGATAAAATTACACAAATGTGACTGAAAATAAACAAATATATATAAGATAAATCTAACTTAAAATGCTACTTAAAGCGCAGCAGCAATTGCTGTAAGAAGTAAGCATAGTTGGACAAGAATCTTCCTTATATCGTCCTTTATTTTTGTGAAGTTTCACAATCTTATATTGCCTGCACAATTGTGCTTTATTTTCACTTGATTTCATGAAATAAAGCAGACAATTGTGGACACTAACAACCTAAAAAATCACAAACCTGAACCACTGAGACCAGTTAGCCATATCACACATCCTTTTTGCTGAAGCAACTGCTGTCTATCACGTTTTTGAACTGGACAATCATGCCACAAAATGTTCGTCGAGTTCCCAATATTTGACATCTGGCGGAGATTCTTACCTAGTTAGATAATAAATCAGTCAAAAATTGTAATCATCATTTACCCTATCACTACTCTAAGAATGACCAAAAAAAGTCAACTGTTTGTACATATGCATCAAAATTCAATGCTTGCTATACAAATACAATTCAACCAAGCTGACTAGATTTTCAGTTTCATTGACAGCTGAAACCAAATGACTCAGAAACATTCAAATCTTATCTTAAAAATAGATGAGGACGAAAACGTAGGAAAAAGAAAAACGATAAACAGAAACAACTATACAACACTAATCACTCGTCCTATTACTTGTGATTACGATTCATGACACTTACCTGAAAAATCAATAATCAAAACGGTAGCACTTATTAACTCCTAAGAACTAGTTGAGAATCTGTTTTTTCAATCTGCAAACAGATGCATCCATTCTAAGTTGATTATTTGGCCAATTGCACAGTATAAATTATATAAGTTTCTGTAGATACACGTTACTGAATTGTGAATGTGTGACCCACATAGCTGTACATGTTTTATTTTATATGGTTCAATAGGAATCTCTTGCTTCTCAATCTTTCTTTCCAAATAATTATCTATTATTATATCATTCAACTAAATGACATTTATTTTAGTTTAATTTGATTAAAATCATAAAAAAATGTTCTAGATTCTTGAATGAGACAATTCACCTAATACCATGGTATAATGATCGTTAAAATTGAAATTACTTGAAACTCTAAACATATAGTACAAATATACAAAATACGAATACAAATACAGAGCAAAAAAAAGCATTTCACAAAAAGACATTGAAGATTCGAGATTCCAGATCTCGAAAGCTTTTCAATCCTACGAAAAGAAAAAGAATCTGAAATTGAAAAGAAAGAATAAAAAAAAAGTACCAGAAAACGAAGCACTGTTATTATCCGTGCAAGACGATTCAGAATCGCTCTTGGCCTTAATTGGCTTCAATGTGTATTCCAAGCTTCTCCGACTGCGGCACGATGTAGCGGCATTGAGTGTAGAAAACCCTAGGTTCTCCGACGCCAATTGTCGGCATTGGATTGTACGGTACACGGCGGTGCTACATGACGGTGGAAGTGATTTGACGGTGGTCATTTACGGCGGAGGAGGAAGAATCAGGCGGCAAAATGTTTATAATGATTGAATTAAGAAGAGTTTGAAGGAAATGGTGAGGAAGATTTGACTATTGAGTTTTGATTCCGTAACCGTTTTCTGTTATGTGGTAAACATTTCATGGCAATAAATATTTATGCCAATTTGAGTTTTCATTGATATTTGGTTGGTGCCATACTGCCATAAGAATTTTTTTAATTCCAACCACGACTAAATAATTTCGTCATTTCTTCTCAAATTTTTTTTTGTCATTTTAGAAAGAAAAAAATTAAATAAATCATACTCATCAATCTTAAATTATAAGTCATCTTTGGAGGAATTTTTTTTTTAAAATTATAAGACGTTTTACAATATTAATGTTACTTTTTTCTATCATATCGTTAGCAATTTATTACTTTATCTTCTTTCAATTTATTAATTTATTTTTTTATATCATCTATTAAGGACAATTTTGATAAGAATTCATTATCTATGCTATATTTATACTATATATAAAGAAAATGAGGAAACTATTTTGCACTGTATACGGGACTGCAGGTTCTCTTCCATCATCTGGCATAAACTCGGTTTCACAGGTCAGGATTTCTTTTCGGAAAGTTGTGCGCATAACTGGATAAAGAATAATGCAAATGGTACTCATCCCTCAACCTTCCTTGCCGGCCTCTGGTGGACATGGAGACACCGTAATTTGATGTGTCTTAGCCATGAAACTTGGTCTCTCACTCGGCTGAGCTTTCTCATTCACGACACGGCTGATTCCATAGATGCCAGCTTCCAAACCGCGACTGCCACTCACCAAGACCACATGGTTCGCTGGAATAACGAAAATTTCAGCTGTCATGTGCTTAATGTGGACAGTAGCTGTTTAGGTGTGCCTATTCGAGCTGAATTTGGTGAGGTTATTCGTAATTATGCAAGATTCTATCTCTCGGGGTTCTCCGGATTCATCCCTATTTCAACTGACATCTTGTTTGTCGAGCTCACCGCAATTCAACAGAAATAAAAGACTCCTCAAGACTCCTCACTGGTGTGCTATTCAGATTCTCTGCTCTCCATAAGACTCCACACTGGTCATGTTTCGAATTTTCATGTTTATGTTGTTTTTAATCCAAGAAATAAAAGACCTCTTGTCCTCAAGAAACTTCATCATTTATCATTGTCTCCATGAAGGAAATCAGTGCGCTGAATTCATGGCGAAGCTTGGAGTCAACTCCAATGAAGATCTTTCTACTCATGCTACTTCTCCGAGCGACCTACTTCCTTTGATTAGAAGCGACGTCATGGGAACCATCTTCCCTAGAGCTTACGCTTTCTTTTTCTGTCTTTTGTTTCTCCTGTTTTCGTTTTTGTTTCCTTTCTTTAGCTTTGCAACCAAAAAAAAAAACTACCTCTTTCAACACTTTTGGGTTGGATTATTCCTTTCAAAAATACCCTTAATTTTTTTCAATACACATTAACAAATAGATAAGAATAAATTTAAATATTAAATCAAATGTAACAAACATGATATGCATGTCTGGTTTTTTTTTTCCTTTATCATTTAAAAAGTGTAACAAACTATATGAGTATATTTATACTTACTTTTTCATTATCTCAATTATACTCTTAAACAACTTTTTCTATAATAAAGATGTTTGTTGGTGTTATTAAAAAAAGAATTTATATTATATTTTTTTTGTTATATTGTTAGTGTCATTGAAACAGATAATGATGGTTAGTTTTATTTGTTATAGCATGAAAGAACAAAATTTATATTTTAAGTTTTAATCAAAATCGAAATTTCATATAAAAAAAAAACCACCGTTCATAATTTCCAAAGGTTAACGCAATATAAAGAGCGGAAAGACGGACATGTGAGTGCACATCTTTCCACTAGTATAAATAGTATAAAGAAAATAAGGGGGTTTTGCGGGATTTTGTGCTACCTTTTTTTTTATTCCATTTATACCCTTAAACAAATTTTTCTATAATAATGTTTTATTGTTGATGTTATTAAAAAGGATAAGAATTTATGGTTTGTTGAATTTATTACATATGAAAGTCTCAAATACATATACTTATAATTTTAATCTATATCAAAAAAATTACATAAAATATCGTTTGTAATTTACATGTAAAATTTCTATAAAATATCGTTGATAATCTACGCATGTTAGTGTCTGTCTTTCCGCTAATATCTATAAAATTAATTACATTTCTTAATACGCGTGAAATATTCAAATCAACTTATAATTTGAGACCGATGGAATACAACAATTGTAGTAGTACATAAAATTTGAAATTGAAATTTCAAAACTTTTAATAATCACAAATAATTAAAACCGGTTTTTTGAAGTGGAGGTCAAAACTTTTTCACACTATGCTCGCCTAATTTAGGTGACGCCTTCATGGAACTTTTTTATAAAATTAAATGTTTGCCCAGTTAAGGTGACACTTTGACGGTAATGGCATGTGACCTTTTAGCCCCTCTAGCAACTAGGCATGACAATGGGTGGGGGTGGAGACGGGTTTTACCTTCTCCGTTTCTATACTCTATTCTCATATACTTACTCGTTATCCTATCCATATCTAGCGGGGATGATAAATCGAATCACATCCCTGTCCCTGACAGGTTCGGGTAATCCTGCCTCATCCCCATCCCCACAATGGATTATTTTTTATAAAAATAAAGTATTTTGCAGCCCTGAGTGCAATGTTGTAATGCATTGTTCAGCAAAGAGATGACGAAAATCGATGACTACGGTGAAGGAGAAGAGACAGGCCGAGAATGTGAGGCATGGAAGGAGAAAAAAGAGAACTGCGATAAGTGAGTGTCATCTGAAAGTCTGAGACTCTGACTATGTGAGTGAAATGATTTAGTGTTTGAGTTTCTATTTATATAAAAGGAGTAATAAATTGATTTTCTACATTCGAGATGAGTTTGAGTATGAGTTCGGGGTGGTACCTATATCCCTGTTACCCATCCCGTACCTGTGTTTTAAAATAGGGGAAAACTCAAACCATTACCCAACCTCAGTCAAAGCGGGGAAAACCCGTCATATTGAGTTTGATTCTGGTGGGTACCTGCAACTCCGCAAGTATGAGTTTTTTTGCCATGCCTACTAGCAAGTAGTATCAAACATACCCGTTTATGATATTTTGGTTGCCACCAGAAAATCTAAAATATGGGCCTTAGCTAATGAGTAAATAAAAAATTGAATTCTCATAGTGTGAAAATTATTTGCTTGAAAATGATAACTTTTATTACGTTAAGGGTGCGTTTGATTTGTTAAAAAATGAAGGACATGACAAAACAACTCTAATTGTCCAATGTTTGATTTGTAAAACTGTTTCAGGGACATGACAAACTGGAGGCAAGGGACAGGACAAAAACTGAAATTTTTGTCCCTCACCAAACCGCAACACAACTTTTTGTCACACATACAAGTTGTCTAAAACACCAAAATAACATTTCGTTCCTCAAAAATCATATAAAACAAAAAATTATTCAATTCCATAAAAATTTGTTCTGTGTTGTATTGCTCTACTTTGTACTATTCTGTCAAGTACTAAATGTTTTGCAAACCAAACGCACCATAAGAAATAATCTAATAAAATCATCAAACTTCATACAAAAAACATCGAAGTTTTATTTAATATTTAATGTCCGTACAAAACAATTCCTATGAGAATATTTAGAGGTAAATTCATTACTACATCAATATTTTATATCATTAAATTGTTTAAGATTATCTTCTTCTACGATCATTCCATCATTATTTGAAGGCTCTTCTACTTGTTAGGAAACAAGTTTATATATTGCTCCCTTTGGTGATTCTGTAAATCCAATACTCTTTTTTTTTTTTTTTTTTTAAGAAATACTCATTATATTTTATTTTATTTTATTTTCCTTTTTTCATTATGAGATGTATGTTTTCGCGGCAATATCATACAACACAATAATAAAACAAAACAAATAAAATAACAGTCCCTTTTTTTCTTTCTCTTTAAGATATAGCTGTAATTCTGACTCGTGTGCCTAATTTTTTGTTATATGCTACTATTGTGTTGTTGTTGTAAATTAGGAATTTGAACTCCCTTTAGTAGCGTCACATGATAAATTTTAAATGGAAAAACAAAGAACTAAACTCATTACTAACAACCACATCTCCCTCTAGAATAAGTTTTTTTTTTTTTTTTGCTTATTAGACCCCTAAACTATTTTTTTTGCCCCAATTTCAGACTTAATTTTGGGGTCTAAAATGGCCATCCTCTTCGCCCTACCTTAAATACAACCCTGACATCAAGCCACACTTCCGCTGCTCAAGAGGTAAAATGCATCCGTTCATACAAAAAGTACATTTGTTATTTGTTAATATGAAACGCGTGATAAAATGTCATTTGTTAATGCTTTCTAAAATGTTTAGTTGAAAAGATTCTTCTTTATAAAACATATAAATATAAACATAAGTGATATATCAATTATCTTTTATAGATATATACAATTATACAATATATAAATGTAAACATGAGTTACAATAGATGAGATATTCAGTGGAGCTGCCTATGAGGAGCTCCAAGAATACTCTAAAATGACTAAGGTGAAAATACAATGTGTATGTTAGAATGAATGGCCCTCTCTTACTTTCTAAGTGCCCTCTTTTATAGTCATCACTTTCTTGACCTAATGGGCCTCTCTATGGATGTCCAGGCCCATTAGCAAAATTGGTTACTCCTTCTCTGTGTATCTCATCTGTACATGACACATGGAGCTGGAGCACGTGCAGCTTACGTCACTTGTCCGTGCAGGACGCGTGGCACACCATGAAACACTTCTTATGAGGACCATGACTTTCTCTTGGATAGTAACGTGAGGAAGTGGAGCTCTAGTTGACCTGAAGAAAAGAGCTGGGCAAGGCATGATGAAAGGTCGAGCTGAGCTGGGCATGCTGAAGGGTCGAGCTGAGCTGGGCATACTGAAGGGTCGAGCTAAGCTGAGCACGCTGAAGGGACGAGCTGAGCTGAGCACGCTAAAGGGACGAGCTGAGCTGAGCATGCTGAAGGGACGAGCTGAGTTGGTCATGCTGAAGGGTCGAGCTGAGCTGAGCACGCTGAAGGGACGAGCTGAGCTGCGCATGCTGAAGGGACGACTTGAGTTGGTTGAAGGGTCGAGCTGAGCTGAGCACGCTGAATGGTCGAGCTGAGCTAGTCACACTGAAGGGACGAGCTGAGCTGGTCATGCTGAAGGGTGGAGCTCTCTTGACCTGAACACTCAAGTTGAGATGGATTGTTGAATATTCAATGTATAGTAAATTCCATGTGGTATAGTCCTCTATACCAGTCCCTAGTCCACAGTCCACCAAGCGTCAAGCCTGTGATGACGTAGATATTTATTCTTCATAAAGTCGACATGTATCAGTCCAAAATATAATTGAAAGGATTCTGTTTTCCTAGAGATATATCAATCGTCTTTTTTTTATAGCAAAAGCAAGCTAGATCATTTCATTAATGATTAAGGGGTATAAATTTGCTATAAAATAAAATTAACGGGTATAAATAAGAAGATACAACAAAGAAAATATGAGGGATAGAATGAGATAAGGAGGCTCTAATCTACGGTATAAACAATTCAATCATCCTCTATTCCAAAGTACACATGACATTGTTATGGAATAGTTCACATTTAATGCTAATCAAATTCAATTTTTACTAATGCTGTTTTGAATACCCTTTGACAAAAGAAAAAAAAATTTGATAGTTGAATATCAACGCGTCATTAAATTTGCCTTAAATGTTATTTTATCAATTCTCCTTATATTCCTTTAATGTTAACCATTAATGGCCCGTTTGGTGCACATGATAGAACTTTCCTATCCTGCTTCAATCTGTTGTTTGGTGCACCAATAGGAAATGATAAATTAAACCTATTTCCAATCTTATCCTATCAACTCTTTGTTATTTTTATCCTTAATTTTTTATGGGTTAACAACCTGATAGCATAATATTGTCACAGGCGCATCTTTTATTCTTCAAAACCCTTTTCGACTCCCACCCTCTCCAATAATCTATTTCTTTCAAAATCGATTGCAATTGTTTTTTCTTCTCTACAACTGTTCATCTCTCTCCACTCCACCGCCAGCCTCCCTATCTCTTAGTTTTTTTCTTCTTCTTCTATCTCGTTATCATGTCCTATGTAACTCCAACATATCACTGTTTATTTTTCTGATTTATCTGAACCCAATTTCATATTCTTGGACGATCTTTCCATTTTCTGGTACAATTGCAAAACAAAATTTTCACGTTTTTTGTGAATCTTTGAATACTGATTCATCTAAACCCAATTTGTTGTTATTGGATTATTCTCTTTTCTGGTACAATTGCAAAACAAAAATTTTAACTTTATTTTGTGAATAGATGAATAAAAGGATGTTTTCACCAATTATTGGAATCATTAGTGGCATCAGTTTGCTTTCTTGGTACCTTTGTGACATGGATTTGCGAACGTGCTGCCATTGGAGATTTTGATACGTGTCTTAATTTAATTTTTGTTTGGCTTAGCAAAACACTTAAAAAAAAACTATGTTTTCCTATTACTATTTATCATGTATGCACCAAACATGTGATACGATAAATATTATCATGTCACTATCCTATCATATCCTTATCCATCTTCTTATCCTATCATGTGCCCCAAACGACCCCTAAGAGGTTATTGTATCAACACATAACCTTATTAAGTGTCCATATATACTGTCGACATTTACAAGGACATTCAACTTGGTTTTGTTTATGCAAAGTGTATTTCCCTCAAATTCCATGGTCTTCAAAACGGAGTATATGTCTGTGAAATAAACCAAGGCTGATAAAGATCTAGCAAGGTGAGTAAATATATCAACATCATCTATATCATAAAATAAAATCTGTAATTGTTTATTTGTAAATGGTAGACTAACATGAATTTTTTATGTAAACAATGAAATGGCATCAACACTTGAAAGTGAAAAACATTAATATGGTTAATTTGCTAAAAAATTACTTGCTCAGCCCAGGAATTAGTTTGCTTCCATATGTTCCAAAAGTTAGTGAAGAAGATGATTTGTTGAAATTGACAATGAGGAAAACTATTGAAGATCTTGAAGATTATTCGGTGACAACAAACAACTAATTGACCATGATGATAGCTAAACTTTTATATTTCTTCATTACAATTAGATGAATGTGGTTCAATTTAAAGTATAGAGTCACACTTAATAACTTCATGCTACAATATACTTATCCAAATTTTAGGCTCATTTCATTATATTTGTTGAAATTGGCATAATTTATTGTTCTTACTCGCTATTCTTCTATGTTTTCATTTATTCTTATTCTTTTGGCACAATTAAATCCTCCTTTTCATAAGGCATTCACATGAAACAAATCACTCCCTCTTTCCCTTTCTATATGATTTGCCTGAAGGTTTACAATCAATTGAGTTTTTATTAAAGGGCCTATTTGATTCAATTGTACCATGTGATCCTTTAAAGTAGGTTTTAAGTGACTTATTTCAGTTCCATGTTTTTTTCCTTTGACTTAAAATGTAAACTAATTCCAAACTCTAATTTTTTTTCTTTCAATTTTGAGCCTCAAATATAATTATAATAAATTATTATGATACGAAAATGAAATTAGAACACAAGAGTAAAGTAATAAGAAAAAACTTGGCGGTAGAGATAGTTTTACTAGGTAAAACTATATATCCTTCAAAAAGTAAAACTATATATAAAATTTGAATCATCATTTGATTCCAAATCCTTTTAATGCACCCTCCTAAAAAGCAAAACGTCTTTCTTGGCTATATAAAGAATGATTTAATTGTTCATAAAAGCCATTAATATTTGATCTTTTGTTGACAAAACCATTATATGTGACATCTCATTATAATTTTTTTATCCCATCATACCCATTAATATAAGGAAGTGAATTATTTAGTTGTAAAAGCCATTAATATTTAATTTTTTGTTGACAAAATCATTATATGTGACATCTCATTGTAATTTGTTTATTATCCCATCATACCTCTTAATACAAGGAAGTGAATTATTTAGTTGTAAATCGAATTCAGATGAACATATTTTTTTGTGTCCGAGGTTTAATGAACCTTACATATATTATAGATTGTCTTTACCAACTGAGTTAAGCTTACGGGAACAATTCAGATGAGCATTTGTTCCTACGTGACCCGAATACAATAACATACTCTTACTAATCCTTAAAAAAAACTAATAACATACTAATTTTTTTGAGGGAAAAAATTTAATTGACAACTAATACAAACCGTCAAAATTTAATTGTTATGGTTACCTAATACCCCCTCAAAAAAAATGGTTACCTAATACCTACTATGATTTGACAACTAATTTTCAAAAGAATGATTTACAATTTCCTCAACAAAAAATAAAAATTTACTAAATCATCCGTCAATCAAGTATTTTTTTCATGCCATTCTCTGTGGTTGCCTACTATAATTTGACAAATTTTTACAAAATAAAAATTATAGTATGTACTATTTTTGCCATCTGTAAAAATAAAAATAAAAATAGGTTATTTGACTATTTTTTTTTACAAAAATGATTTGCAGCCCCCTAATAGGCTTTTGTTTTATGGTGATCGGAGTTTGAACCCCAAAACTTGCATATATTATGTGTTGTCCTTGCCAACTGAGTTAAAACAGATTTAAATCGGTCACTTTTGAGAAAAACACTTAAAATCACCTAAAAAAACATTTCTTTTCAAATTTCTATGATGGAAAACTAAGAATGAATTAAAATAACACTAACTACCTTTTTTTTCTCTCTCTTAAAATAACTTTTATCTTACATTTTTTATTTTTGTTAATATTTAATAAAAAATTCGTAAATTAAAAAACTTTGGAAACTTTCCTATTTGATTTAAGAACATTTAAGGTGTTAAAAATAAAACTTTAATCAATGATATTAATTTATACACATTTTTTTATGTATTTAACCATAGTATGCATAGTAAATTAAAAAAAATTGTTAAAAATGATTTAATGAGAAACCAAGGTAGTTAGTGTTAATTAATTACATTCTTAATTAATTTTCCTTTTATGTCCTTTAATTTACTATTTGTTTTGTGCGGTAGACGTTCAAACAAATTGCTCTGAGTCCAAGCAGCTGGATGGTGCATAGTCATATGAAGATGTGTTTATAATAATACCGTATTAAACTAATTTTTACTGAGTATTGCTATATCAAGTGAGAAAAAGCATGGTAAAAAAGTAATCAACCAATTATTTCTTCAAAAAAAAAAATCAATCAATTATAAATTAGAGACAGAGTGGAACAAAAATTAAGGGAAGTCGTAGGAAAAGGTGGAAGTCAAAGAAAACTTCCCAGCAAGGAATGCACTTCGTGATATTCTCACGAGACTATAATTCGTTTGATATAACATTTTTCATTTTTATTTTGCACAATTTAGCAAACACAATTTTATTTTATCTATTATATTTTTAACGTTTGTGTTTGTGTTTCTTTTTTCCAGGTGATAATTATCAAATGCAATATGTTATTTCAAAACCTGAGAATTGAGATAACTTTACCGCGGTAGAAATACGAGGATGAGTGTTTGGTACTGTTAATGGGATGAGAATTTAGGAACAAGTGAGTGATGATAAACAAAAAGTTAAACATTGGATTAATATCAATTTTCAACAAATATTTAGTTTAGGGGAAATTTGTTTCGGTAGAGGTCCAGAGGAATCAAACATGTTGACAACTTTTTTTGGTCTCTAATCAAAAATGCAGTTTGTTTGTTTGCTTTTTGGTTGGTAATGATTTTTTAACATAAGAGAAGTCATATATTCAATTTGTACGATAAGGAGTAAAAAAATAAGAGGGAAAAAAAGCAAGAGACTCAAATAGTGTATTACTACATTTACCTAAAAAAAAACATAAATGGTATAATCTGCCTTATTTACCATTTTTAATAAAATGAGCATTTTAATGGGCATAAATATAGGTGGATTCTAGGGTGAGGGTCCAATTAGGTCCCTCACCGGTGCACCACGAGAAAAACACCAATAGATTAAATAAGTGGTTCAGATTTATTTAAATTAAAAGAGGGAACATGTAGAACTGCTCACATTCAATCACATCCTGCAATGGTTTCACCCGTTGTTAACCGTAATTAATTGTTACGAACCGAACCAAACCAAACCATTACAAATCAATTAATTCCTTTTCACACAAAAATTTGAACCCTTTTTCTAAACCCTAAAGAACAATTGACAACAGCAATACAACTTTATATGGAACACAAATTTTTACCAATCCAACCATTAACAAACAACAATTAATATTATTATAAACTTTTATCATATTTTGAGTAAGCATGAAACTTCAAATAAGTCTCGAGTTTATTGGCAAAAAATCATATGATATATGTATCAAACTAAGCAATAAATCCTTATCCACATCTGTTCTATCCCAAC
>Ga0315914_1004789_pt1 | contig 20048 bp, 7 predicted proteins | sample MpolenodulesMG_FD_203920 | JGI IMG/M metagenome (GOLD analysis project Ga0315914, IMG submission 203920) | Medicago polymorpha root nodule microbial communities from Los Angeles, California, United States - elongated nodules | ecosystem: Host-associated > Plants > Roots > Nodule | place: USA... | reverse complement strand
AAAAGACGAACAGGGTCAAACATCATTTCCATTTGTTGTACCGGTCCAAGAAGAAAGGCTGTACTGCCAGATATACAAAACAAAGTAGGATGGTCTATTAATTAATTGAACTAAATACAGGAATTTAAACGTATAAAAATGACCGGATCTGCCGTAATACCATATTCACTCAACAATAAACTTAGGTGCATCTGTACGTATTTAGAAGAAAACTAGGAGAATAAAAAAACACATCATGCCTAGATATCAGAAGAAAAGGCAAATGAAAACAACATCCAGTCTTGTCGATAAAGACATAAAAAAAAGGGAAAAAAACTCCAATATTGAAATGTACAAAGGAGTCAAAAAAGGTTTGCAGGGCTTCACTTTGTTTATTTTGTCAGGGTGTGGAGGATGGTTATATGCATGAAAAGAATTAGTATCTGAATTTGTGAATATAGTATGAATAAACATCAAACAAATGTTGTCAATCACAGATCGCATGAAATAGAGGTTTGTTCAAATTCCACTACAATACAGTGCTATAGTGCCGCTATAGCTTCTATTTGACAACACTCTATACTAAATAGCGTATCCCAAAACCAAAATGTTAGCTTGTCTTTGTATATCGCAAGGAAAAAGTTATATCTAAAACTATCATGGATCTATAGGGGACAAACTAATCTACCTTCCAACTGCTGACAGGTTGCCAAAGGTGAACAATACTGCAAATTTGATGGGTTTGGCAAAAACAATCATAGACTGCAAAATAGAAAGAAAATGGTTAAAGAAAATATTTGCGAGTTATCAACTCAATTTGGTTGAGATTGCTAAAATTTTAAATTACAAGAGGACAAAGTCTAATATTTTTCGCATTAAATACCATAAGTTACGGAAGGTAAAACACTCAACATCTTTCCTGATCACTATTGCATTTATAAGCCAAGATGGTTTCTGGGGAAAAAAAGCTGGAAAAGCTTCAAAGAAAAGGTATGTTACTTGAAAAGAGTGTAAGTACTTCTTGATAGCATCAGACAAGGACTACTTTTAACAATCTTACTTAGAAGCAATTTCCAAAATCACATGAGTTTTTATGGATAATGGATATACAAGTAGACTTCAAATTTTATGGCTTTTTAACCAAAATCAGACTAGCAAGTCAAATCTGTATGTCCCAACAATCACATACTTTCAAAAGGAAAATGATCTGAAGGAAGCTTTCCGAAACTCATTGTGAGCACGATTTTGCGTTGCCTACCCTAAATTCAGGCGATATAAGATCTTAGAATAATTGCTGACATGGTAAAAAACATTTTTTTAGCAGAAAGTAACCAAAGGAAATTTTAGCCAACTACTTCGGCAGTAAAGTACCAAAAAGAGCATAAGCTATGTGTTGAATGCATGTACTAGAGCAAAGAAATCAGTGGAGCATATGGAAGTAAATATGATTGATGGAATTGAGTATAAAATGGATTGGACATTTGCAGATAAGGCCAACAGAGGACCTAGTAAGTAGAGTTGATCACATGGAGGATAAATAACCCTATAACTGTCGAAAGAGAAAGACCAAGATCTAAATTGCAATTTCGAAAACTAGTTTTCAATGGAACAAAATAATATCATTTGGTCCATATAAACAATCCCTGGTAGCATAAGGGAGGTTTTGTTGAACTAAATTCCTTTCTTTCAATGAAGATCTGTCAAGATTTAGGAAATATGAAGATCTTTAGACATGCATCTCTCCTGGTCTAAGCAAAGAAAGAAAACAAAATAAAGATAATGCTTCATGAAAAGTGTAAAACCTACATCAAATGAATATGGGGAAAACATGATGAAAGTCATGCACGATTCACACACAGAAGCACATAAAACAACTTGAGAAAAAGAAAACAAGATAAAGGACTACATTGCATGGATATTGGTAAAGTACTGGTATTTAGCATATGCAGGTAATAAAGTGAAAAAAATTTAAATGTAAGGCACATGTACATCACTGAGTCAATATTATTAAAAATAAAAAAAAGAATTTACAAGAAATCAGAGTGTCATATAATAAAAATGACAAATTACAAAAAAATATAGAACAACGTAAGTTTGAGAGCTTGATATAAAACATAAATGACTTAAATTATTTGTAGAGAATATATTGTTGTGAAAACATGAAGTAAAAGAAACTAATAAACAACCATGTGTGCTGAACATTTTAATGCACACTGTAGTCCATATTCAAGCTGCCCTCCCAACATACTGCCGCTATTGCATGCCACTGGAAGCACTTTGTATTTTTGTTCATAACTGACGCGCTAGGGACACAAAATGGAAAACAGATGCAAAGAAAGGGGGGTGGGGAAACCTTGTAACCTTGACTAGAAAACAGGGTCATTTGGGGGAATAAATGGCCTAGTAGGTCTCAAGCTGTATTGATTGAAGCCATACCTGAACAACATACCCAGTGATAGGTTGAATTGAAATGTTCAATTCTCTTGTCGTTTGCTTCATCATTACTAATCTTTTGTTAAGGTAGGGGTTTTATTGATAAGGTGTTACATGCATTCAGGTTATTTCACTTAATTCATCTAAGAAAGTCTTCCTCTGGTATTTTATCCACCAAAAGTCTTTAGGTAAAGGTACTTGTTAAGGATTTAAAAATGGAAAGTTCAAACGAAAAATCAAACATTTTTTAAATTCCCAGTACATTGAATGTTGTATTTTTCATTAAATACTTTCCATTTTCTCATTTTATTAGACTTGTCCCTCGGCCCTTGTTAGCTGGACCCATTATGGTTTTCTACAAAAGCAGGCCCTTGTAAGATTTATATGGTTAAGGTCAAACCCGTATAAACATTCTTGCAAGATGCAGTCTAACGAAGCTGAGAAAGTGACTATCATGATATGCAGGAAAAAGAATGATATGAAAATGAAGTTATTGATATGCTTTCCAGGTAAGTACTGATTGTAGCTATTCACTATTTGGGTGAAGTCCGGTTTTACGGTATGTAGAAACACCATTCAATTCCCACATCACCAGAGAAACTGTAATATAAATGGCCACACTATGTGGAAAAATAACTTCTATTCCATTCAACAAAGTCTCTGCACCTAACCTAACTATTTGATTACTTAATATACTGAACTGGTAATATGGGATTCAGGTACATCTTGAAATTCAAACAAGCCAAAATCAAAATATAAGAAAGGCACAGATTTCTCTCACCAGTAACATGAGAGCCAGACCAGCAATCAAACAAGCAGCAAATCCATACATTCTCTGTTTAATCAACAGGAAAAAGCGGCATAACTTAGAACTGAATAGGCTATAGTAAAATCTCAAACAGCTACATCAGGTGTGAAAAGTTTTGACAGCACCTGTGTTGTAGTGAGGGAGCTGAGTCCACCTGACCCCTCACCCAACAAGCTCTCCTCTTGCTCTTCATTATCTCCGGATAAAGACTCGCCGAGTTTTTTCCACATTATTTGTATGAAGAGGGTATCTGACTATCTCTCACTAGTGCCACTACAGAATTCGAAGAGAAAATAAAATCATCAACATCTATTGAAATGTGGAAATGAAAGAGATTTAATGATTAAACTATACAAAATAAATCAATCCAAACGGGTTATAGTACATTTTCAAAAATATCCCAGAAGGCAATTCTAAATCTCAATACCATCATAGGCATGTCGATTGTCCTTCCTTTGTCCTGAGAAAAGTACTCTCTTGATAATTTTTCTTGACCCCTGTTTTGACAATTATTTTCAAGTGCATTAATTATTTCTTTGCAAAAATTCTACTATTTTTTGTACACATGTTTTTTGGTAACAAGCATCAGATACCATGGTGAAAAGACATTATTTCCATCTCCTAAAAAAAAATATTAACGAATTTAACACTATCATCAACTTTCTGAATTCTTGTAATTTAGTCAACATGGTCCTAAATTTAATACTATTATCAACTTTATGAATTCTTGAGCTAATCTACTGACAAAAATACTTATGACACTGTTTGGGAGAACTTATGAAAACAACCTGTGATACATTTCATAAGCTATTTTCAGCTTATTTTGTTATAGAAATAGCCGTTTATCATCATAAGCACTTATGCTATAAGCTTGAAATATGGGCTTTAAATTTTAACACAAGTCCTCAATTAAACTAAAATGGCACTATAATTTCCCTCTACCATTTCAATAATTCAACAACCAATTGAGATACAATTCAAGAAATTCAATTATGTTTTCATTTAGATTAACATTTCCAGATTACATAATGAATAACTCTTATCACAGATGAATATAACAATGATTCAATATCAATTAGCATTTTCAACTAGTGATTACAATAAGAAAACGAAATTGATCAGAAGAAGTAGAACAAATTGGAGAGAATCTTACAGAGAAGGACCTTCAGAAGTTTGTATTGATATTGTGAAATTCAATTCAACGGAATGATGATCATAGAAATGGAGAATGGAAATCTAGCGCATTTTTTTTCAGAGAAGTATCGCAACTGAATCAATCAGTTGAGAAGTTGCAAGAAAAGCATGTAAAAAAGTTTGGAGGTGTTGATGGAGATTGGAGAGGTGTGAATAGTGGTTCGTTAGTCTAAACGACCCGGTCCAAAGTTGATGTGTGCATGTTTACTAGTTTCAAACAATAAAATGAAAATTGTTGATCTGACTTCAAAAATGTCTATTAACACATGGAAAATTCCAAAATACTAACGGCGGTGGTTAACTACCGTTCTACTAACCGGCAACAATTAACTACTATTAAGGTTAGCGGTAGTTAACTACCGCTGCGTTCTGCGAATAAACAAGAACAGAACCATCAGTTTTTCATTTTCCAGAAACAAGAACAATTTCTTCAATTCTCTTCCAAATTTCTCCAAACTTCAATTGCACAAATTTGAACCAATTTCTTCAATTAATTCACAAGTAAGTTCTTTTCTTCCTATTTACATGCAATGTAGTTTGTTTAGGGTGTTAGTTTTCATAATTTTGAGCAAAATGTTAGTTTTAGGTTAGGTTAGAAAATTGCAAATTACGCATGGTTTAGATGTTTTAATGTATTGTTGTTGCTGGAATTGTTGATTAGAGTAAGTATAGGTACAATGTAGTTGTTTAGAAGTTGAAATTTCACTAATTTCACTAGTTGTTTAGAAGTATAGGTACAACATAGCCTGGCAACGTCGTCGTGTTGAGGTGGCACCGACCATGCCTGTTGTAGGGCCTCCCTTTCTTGGAGGTCCTGAGACCACGCTATTGTTGTCCGACTATGCGAACCACATGGTTCTACACTGATTGGGGACAGAGGTGTCAGAGAGTGTGGGAGCATCAGCCAGGCTACATTGCTTGGTATGCCAAAGTTTCTCACCCTCGGATTATCCCACCTGATGAAGGATCTCCTCCCAGGCTGGCAAACCTGGAGCAGCTTATAGAGGAGGAGCATGCCAGAGAGATGTATGACACACTGACGATCATCAGGGATGTCGTGCAGATAGCTGATAATGTTGTGGCCATGAGCGCCGAGATGACTAAAAAGGAGCTGGTGCAGGAGATGATCTGAACTGGCAGTACTGGTCGTCTTGCCCTTATGTATCAGATTGCTAGGCATCGTAGGCAGCAGGGTTGATTCTGATTAGGTTTTTTCTTTTGTTGTACATTTTGACTATGATGATGGTGATGTATTATTATGACATGTTTTGTACCGTTTCATATTTCTATGATATTTTCGTATGTTTTATATTATTTCTTGCGCTTTATTTTTATCATGTTAAATATTATTTCGTACATTTTATATTCATGAATTTGCAATTGCATGAAAAAGAGTGAAAAAAATGTGTTTAAAATGGTATGTATAAAACATGTTCAAATGTGGGGAAAAAGGGAAGGAAAAAGCTGTTGGAATTTGAATCAAGAACGCAACAGCAGTTAACTACCGCTGCCTGTAGGGTTAGTTAACTACCGCTGGCCTCAGCGGTAGTTAACTGCTGTCGGATCACTCAACGTAGTTAACTACCTCCTAGGGTAAATTGACATTTTACTAGTGTTTTTAGAAAGTTTCTTATGTCAGAAAAGCAATTTTCCAATAAAATTCATAAAATTTTACAATGGAATTACTTTGACTTACATTTTATAATTTCATAAATGTTTTTGTTAATTTTGATTGATGCTTACAATTCTAAAGATCAATTAACTCCATTTTATTTTTACAGATTGCATCTTTTTTCTTGCGATAATAATTTATTTCATTCAAATTCATAGTAAAATGATTGAAAGAAAAGAAAAAAAACAACAGAGAAACCCTATGAAAGGAGTGGAAGCTAATAGTGTGCGTAGTGTGACCGTGAATGATGAAAACTGTTGTATACACTTCAACTAAGGTTGAAACGCACCAGAAAAAGATGTAAATGTCCATCGACAGTTAACTGTCGTTGGTTAAAATTTATCAGTAGTTAACTGTCGATGAAATTATATTAGTAAATTATTGGTATTTCTTAGCATTGAGTAAAGTGTGAACAACATTATTCGTGAACAATTGTACGTGATGGAAGGTGTATTAATATTTATAGTAATATGCTAACTTATAGTAAGCCTCCTGTACCACATGTGTTGGGTTCTTTTAACACTCTTGCAAGTTGGAGTTTGATAGATATCAATCATGCTCAACTTGAAATTGCTAATAGAGAAAATGGCTTTGGATACAAAGCTTTGGTGAAAAAAAAAATGCTAGCCTACCGGTGGAAGACACATCACTCTTGCTTGAGATTTTTCACGAATAAGGTGACAATTGATCTCCAAGCAGGGGCGGTTCCCTTCGATAAGATGGGGTAGCCCTTGCTACCAAAAAAATATATATTCTTGAATTATTTAGTATCTATTTATATTTAGCTGTCCCAAATAATAAATATCGAGCTACCACAAACAAGTTTGGTTGTAAAAAATTAGCATAAATAAGAAAATGAAAAAATTACTACATCATTGATAGATTTTCTTTTACCAAGACATCATCGATAGATTTATTTGTATTGGTTTAATACTTTTAGTCTCAATAACAACTATAGAGAAGAAATTTCAACAACAACAGTAAGAAACAAATTAAATGGATAATAAGTTCTTACAAATAACCTATTGTTTACATTGAAAATACATTAATAATATTTTTAAATATTTGTTGTAAATTTTTATTTCATTTGTTGTTGCTTGAATTTACATTTCATATATGTAAGAATAAGTTTTAGATTAAATTTGTTTTTAGTATGTACAACACTCCCAATTTTTAAGTTAAGTTTCTAACATTTTGTTTAATTTTAGTCCTTAATTTAATTTTTTTAAATACTAAACCTATAAAATTATAATTCATGGGACTAAAAATATATTTTATTCTTAAATTTTACATGCTGGTTTTAAAAATATATTTTCTTGTTTTCAAAAAAAAAAATCTTGTTTATATTTAGCCTCTGTATAGAATTTTCGCTAGCTACACCATGGTCTCCAACTGTTTGGTATGTTTATGAAAAGACCATTTTTGGCCCCCTAAGTTTTCCAAAGTTGTGATTTTGACCTCTAAAAAAAATAACTCTTTCCAAGCCCCCTAAGTTTACTTTCTGTTGCAATTTTAGCCCCTCATGTCAATTTTAGCCCCCTAAGTTTACTTTTCAAGCCCCCTAATTTCGAGTCAAAAAGTAAACTTAGGGTGCTAAAATTGGCATGAGGGGTTAAAATTGCAACAGAAAGTAAACTTAGAGGGCTTGGAAAGAGTTATTTTTTTTAGAGGTCAAAATCACAACTTTAAGAAACCTAAGGGGTCAAAAGTGTATTTAAACATTATGAAAATTGGCATTTACTATTATTTGTACAGCATTTTGGTAATTGCAATAGGGTACAAATGTGCGAGTACACTTTAAGGATGAACGCGACAGAACCAAGTTGGTTGAAAAAAATTTGTCTTTAAAGTTTTGATAATAAAATAATAGAATGATTTATCCTCTAACGTTTATTAAGTACATCTTATCAAGTAAAGTCAAAGAAGAATAGAGCTACAATTGTCTAGTGTATACTATTTAAAGACATGATATTAAGAATGTTTTTCACTACACTGGGAACAAAATACTGGGTGCTTGTTGTTTTATAGTAGTGTTATTTGAACATCCGTATTTTTACAAAGAAACGGATGTGTTGGTACGAAAACCAAAGTAATAGAGAGGAAGTAAAAGTATAACGTGAGTACGAGAGAGAAAGTTGTCACAAAAGTTGTTATAAAATGGTTATTCAAATATCATTTCTCTTGAAGGAATGTGCATAGTGTATTTCTCACTAGCTATGATCATCTAGTGATTAATGTCTAATGTGTCCATCTCCAACAAAGCAACGACCATTTAGTACATATTGTCTAATGAGTATAAGCATTGTACAATGTGTCGGGTACCATATTCATAGATAACATTTAGTACAAGTATATATATGATCCTTTGGAAATATGCCAAAGAAATATACAATATCTCGGGGCCAAGAATTAAACATCATTTGCTGGTTCACTATCTGTTGACGTAGAGTGAAACACAAAAATATTGTTGATAGTCTTGATTAGGAATACTTTAATACCAAGGAGAAAAATATCATCTGAATAATTCGTCATCTCTTACATACATGAACCATGATTATATTTTTTTTTTAAGAGGATGAACCATGATTATATTAATGTTCAATGATCCTTTGGCATTGGCACAGGCATCAAACAATTCTCTACTAGAAGCATTCTACATCAATTAAGAATTAGAATGAAGAGTCACTAGAAGAACATGTCGTTGATAAACCTATAAGTAAGAGTGGTATTTCTTTGAAGAACATATTTCAAAGGAATGCATTATTTCACTTATGTGAACATTTTTTCACTTTGAATTTGTGTATTGATACATTCTTTTATGTTGTTCAAAAAATTCCACAACTAGAAAAAGATTATCTCCATTATGTGAACTCAAAGAAGGCACTAAGTGAAAATAAAATAACTATTGTAGAAGCAAAGTGACCCCAAAATTTTAATAAACTCTTAATGTGAGCAAAGAAACTGTGAGACTTTTATTATATATAGACAAAGTGGCAAACACTATATGAAACTCACATACAATTGTGATGTTTCGCGTTTGCACCCAGATGAAGGTGTCTAATTTAGCAATATCGTCCCTGCTAGTTGAGTTAGGTCTTACGGATGGAAACCGTGAGACTTACAACAACAAACAACAACCAAGTCTTATTAAGTGGATCACTACATAGATCAAATTACAACATAATGTTATATCATAAACTATATTTTGGTTCAACTCGTTAATTTTCAAGTCTTTCCCAAAGGTCTTTCGCGACCCATGATGTTTGGTTTTCGTGAAGGAACTCAAAATAAACATCAATAACGATGCTCTTAAGACATTAAATATATGAGTTTGCATAAGTGCATGTTGCTCAACATCTATTAGAAAATGCTAACTAGTGTCTCATAGAGACACTAATTAAGGAGTCAAATATAATAGTAATTACATTGGATCTTGTGCAGTCATCTTCTCAAAAGTTTTAAAAATGATATTTTTAACTTAAAATTTCCTTTTTTTTCTTTCTTAACCAGTACCTCGAAGGCACCGGTTAGCAAGACCCTATTTTATTTTATGTGGGATTTATTGGTTAGCGATCGAGTATTTTACGGAACTCAAAGGTTCTTTGGCAATAACTTTTCAATCATACCAATTGTGTACGTGATCAAATTGAATTCCCTACCATCAATTATTTATTGATGTTAGCGTATATGTGACCATTCAATCTGGATCGAACAATCTAGAATGTATTGATTATAATTTTTAATTTAAGAATAGCAATTTTAAGTCTTAACCAAACGGCCTCCAATTTATGGTTGTGTGAACGCTTTGATTTGCTGGCAGTAGCAAATCCAGATTTGTAATCATTCTTCGCTTTACAAACAACAAGAACTTATGATCAGATTCTCAACTAAACTCAACGAACAATTCTTGTTATGATCACTTTCAATTTTTGAAAAATAAAATAAACAAAATTTTGAAACTCATGTTACACGAGTATATTAGATATATCAATCAAGGAGTGTAAGGAAAACCTACAAGCTAGCTCTGTGGACCCTTCATGTATAATAATTGATTGACTCAATTGAAGAAGATAAGCTAAAGCAAGAATGAATTATTTTTAATATGTATATACCCTAAAAAATTAAAGAAGATTTTTTATTTTATTTTATTAAGTAAAGTAGTTCTAATAACTAGTTTACTATCACAAAGTAATTTGAAGTTTTGAACTCAATATCTTAAAATTACAAGACTAACACAATGTTGAGGAGCAACCCCCACTACATGAACTTGGAAAACAAGAACATACATTTATGTTCTATGCATTGGAGATTAATGAGCTAGAGACAATGTGGAGAACAGTTCTCCCACTAGAACATGTTCTAGCAGTGGCTGCGTCAGAAAAAGTGCAGAAAAGGTGAGAAAAAGAGAGAGAGAAATATGAGGGGCCTAGGAAGTGTGTTGAGTTCTAGCATTGGAGAAATATAATGTTTGGACCATTTCAAGTTACTTTTGAAGAATGAATGTAGATTGAAAACCATGTTAATTTTTTTGGTAATATTTTCATTTAGAAAGAGTACGTACTTTCACTGTCAAAAGAAAGAGTGCTTTCATAATTTAATCAATAAAACACACATGTATATTATAAAAATAAATCTTGGTCTAAATCAATTTTACCAATTTTGATTCAAACACACACTACATAATAGTTTAATCTAAACAAAATCAACTGGTCAATTTAAGTGATATGAAGTGGATTCACTTGAAATTACTCTCTCTAATCAATCATCATATAATAATCTAAAAGTCTTTGTAATTGTAAATTGAGTTAAGTATATTCCATTTTACATGTTTTTCAACAAAAAATAAGTTTACTTTTTTCCAGGTTGGCTAGCTCTCCATCATTACAGGTCATGAGAAACGTGGTTTTGTTTTCATACATTCTTTTGTCTGTTCTTCTCATCTTTGGTGTTAATAGAAGCACCAAAATTGAGGAATCATCATGGATAAATGAAGCACAATCTTCATTCAAATTATGATCATGTTTGGCCAAATAACTGCTTTGTATCCATTAGAAATGATTTCCTTTTTTTCAACCTATATTCCACCGACTCCTTATATAGAATCAAAAGTTTTGCTGATTTTTTTTTTTTTGAACTCATGTTACACGAGTATTATTTATTAGACAACAGTGAAGTGGATGGAAAAAATATCTACTAGCTATCGATAATATGATTGAAATGAAGATAAGATCATACGTGCAAACGACAAAGGAGGATAAATTATTAATTCTTTTTTTGGCAATCATAGTAATTAATTTTCTTAAATGAAAAGCTTAACTTATAGTACTACTAATAAAGAATATTGATGACCAAACCCCACTACCTTAACGTCTAACAGAATGTCGGGACCATTTGATACTACGTTTGTAGAACAAAAAATAAAGTTTGAAATTTGTGTTAACTTTTGTATATTAATAATCATCCGTAATGTTTGTTTGAACACCTCATTCAATTCCTACTACATTATCGGTTAATCACATCTATCAACGCTTCATATATTTGTCTGCACACTTAAACACACATCACATCAATAAGCTTTTAAGTATTGTTTATAAATTTGTCAAAGTAATTTATGAAGAAAAAAAAAACTATTAAAGATACAATTTTTGTTAATAAAAACTATTTATTTGCATAATCTATTTTTTATAAATCAAAAAATAATTCATATATCTAAATGGATTTTAAGGTTTTGTTTGGGCGTTTGGAAGGGAGGGAAAGAAAGGTCTTGTGGTTGGGAAATATAAAAGGAAAATGGAGAAATTTTTCGCATTTTTTTTGAAAGAGTGTTCTTATAGAGCATAATAAACTAATGTTTATGATTCATATATTTTTAATATTAAGAATATTATAACAACATAGAATAAATTTGAAGAATTTGCCTGACCAAAAATTTTTTTTTGAAGAATTTGTATAAACCCTTAAAAACCTCTCAAAACCTTCCTCTAATACAATTTTTAGGTTCCTCAAATGAAGAGGGTTTTGTATTATGAAGAAAAATTAACCCCCCAAAGCCCTCTCCTCCCTATATACTCTATTTCTTCCATTCCTTCTTCCTTTTTTTCAAAACTCTCCCCTCCCTTCTCCTCTAAACTCACAATCAAAGTCTAAGTAAAGTTACGGAATGGAGGATTTCCAATCTATCTCTTAAGTACCCGCAACTACCACGATCATTTGTCAAAACAAAACAACTACCACGTTCAAGAAGTATATATAAGAAAAATAACAAAAGGTGCACATGTATTTGGCGGCAAATTTACTATGTGTTTAGATTAAAAAAATTGACAAAGTGTTTAAAGAAATGAATTGGAAACTGTATTCACTGCGGTCGATCTTAATTTGATGGTCCTCAAACAAGCAAACTTTAATTTTTGTTTTATATTTTAAAAAGCCAAACTTAAATCTATACCATTTAATCTTGATCAAACGATTACCGATGATCGATCACGTGAATTTGTTAAAATATTAACGGTAGAGCAAGTGTAAATTTATCCACTTACAGAAATACTGCAGATGGAAATAATTTTCTTTAAACAAATAGAAACTATTTTTAACTTCTATAGTATAATATTGTTCTTAAAGTAATAATACTTTAAAACAAATTCTTAACAAATTATGAAAATAATTTGATTTAATCCCTAATTAAAAATAATATATTTTATTCAATAATTAGTACAAAATAGGGTAAAATACCAGGATTTTACGATATATATTTATTGAGATGTCTACCAAACATACTTTTAACAAATGTTTGTTTTCATGCATTTAATTCAAAGTGATTCCACAAGCTTTGAACAAAATATATTTTCATAATTTAATATTATTATTAATTTTTTAAACATACACATGAATATTTAAAAAATAATTTTTGGTCTAAATCAATTTTCCCAAGTTTGATTCAAACATGTACACACTTGGCCATAGTTTAATCTAAACAAAATCTATTTGTCAATTTAAGTGATCAAAATGAAGTGGACTTCACATGAAATCACCATCAATAAAAGCAATCATATAGTAATATATATAATCCAAAAAAATCTCCATAATCACTAACCTGAGCTATTCTTCCATTTCTACTCTCACATTTTCCAGGCTGGCTAGCTTTCTCCATCATTGAAGAGTCATGAGAAATGTGGTTTTGTTTTCATTCATTCTTTTGTTTGCTCTTCTCATCTTTTGTGCTAATAGAACCATCAAAAATGAAGAAAGGTCATGGATAGTAAATGAAGCACAATCTTTTTATTTCCATGCCAAAGCTAATGAACATGTTTGGCCAGTAAGTGTTTTGCATCCATTACAATTATTTCCTTTTGAATATAGTACAATATCTTCTACTTAGCTATGTAATAAATGTATATGTGTTTTTGTGTATGAAATTTTTACTAATATATGAATTAACATATAATTTGATTGTTTAATCATTAATAGGATATAAGACTTGGATGGCAAATCATTGTTGGTACCTTGATCGGAATCTTTGGAGCTTCATTTGGAAGTGTAGGTGGAGTTGGTGGTGGTGGCATCTTTGTTCCAATGCTAATCTTGATTATTGGATTTGATGCAAAATCAGCCACTGCTATTTCAAAATGTAAGAGTCTCTATAGTTTTTCATGACAAAATCAATAGATCTCCAACATAATTAACCTCTTTAGAAACTGCTTTTTCTGAATGGATCCTTGAAATTGGGATTTCTTTGAAATATTAAAAAAATTACTTTTTACATTGGTTGAAGTTTTAATCGATGTAAAAAAATGTTACAAAGTTTGGTTGAATTGATAAGGAGTTCACTCATAACCCACAAGGTCACCAGAGTTTGAGTTCAATTCTCATTGTCGGCGTGAAAAGTTTGTTAGAGGGTAATATGTAAGTACTTTTGTCGATGTCTTCTGAGTTTTGACGTTTGCCCAGACTCTTGTGAGCTCTTGAGCTCCAACTAACCTAAATTTGTTTATGAACTACTTTGGTACTGAAATGGTTTGAGTTTTGACCATTTCTTGTGTTTGTTTTAGGTATGGTTACTGGTGCTGCAATATCAACGGTATTCTTCAATTTGAAGCTAAGGCATCCAACACTTGATATACCAATGATTGACTATGATTTGGTGCTTCTTAATGCACCTGTTATAATTCTTGGTATTAGCATAGGGGTTGTTTTAAGTGTAGTATTTGCAGATTGGATGATTACTGTTCTACTAATTATTGTCTTCATAGGTAATTATACAAGATTTCTACTTCAAAAAAGTCCACTTAAATTTTTTCACTTAGTGACTAATATGGTTGATTTGTTATATTGAGACTTGCAGTGACATCAGTGAGGGCTTACTTAAAGGGTCTTGACACATGGAATAAGGAAACCATACTAAAAGAGGTATATCAATACTACATTTATTAATAAATCAGATGATTTTATGGCCAAGCATAATTATTTAAAGGGTTATGCTAACGAGTGCCTTTATGACACTTGTTAAGAAAACCAAAAGTAGTAGATTTGTATTGTATTCAACAATATTTTAATTTTTAAAAAGTTAAATTTATCACTTTTTACCATTTTTCAATACAATTTTTATATTTTTATCCTCTTAACCAATGCCAAACACCCTTTAGCATTAAATTTAGTTTGTATGCGCAAAATTATTTTTGGAGATGTTTTAATAGTTTTACAAAATAAGGGGAAGGAAATATTTTTTTTTTTTTTGAGTCAAATAGTTTAGTGGCTAGAACTTACACATTTTAAATGTGGAGAAGTGAAGTGTTTGGGGTTCGAACCCCGACCCCCTGCATATAATATGCATTCTCTGTCAACTGAGTTAAACTCATGGGAACGGAAGGAAAAAATTGTTATTAATTAAGTTGCATTAATGATCATTTTGTAATCGCCTCTAAATTTTTTTGAATTTTGTCCTCTGAGGTTATAAGATCTAACTCTTGCCACCAGTTATCGGTTACAATTTTTTGAGGTTATATATTTTGGGAAATAACATATCAAAGTTGAGAAAATGATGTGATTTAATTGGAAACATGTATGAAAAAACAAAATTACACTGTCAGTGTTAACAACTAATTTATAATTATATTTTTAATATTTTCTTTTTCAATCACAGGAGTCTGTCAAGCATTTGGAGTCTAATGGTGAGTGTATGTAATATATTATTGGTTTTCAGTCAAACCACATGGTCACAAGATACAAACTTAATAGATATGTATCAATTAATTATTAATCATTATGATATTGTCATTTTCTTCCAGCTGCTACAAGTGAAGATGTGGAGTACAAGTATCTGCCTAGTTGTCCAGATGATGGACCTGAAAAGGAAATTAAACAAGTATGTCCAAATTTTAATATTGTTTTTTCTTTATATAGTTTAATCATTTCTTAGATGCTTAAATCATATTTGGATATAAATGATTTAACTATTATGTCTAAGATGCATTTATTTGTCAAAAAAAAAAAAAAAACTTATAGGCAGCTATGCATGTAGGTAACCGTAATTCAGGGGACCATTCTTAGCAATATTCGTTGGAAGGAATTTGGACTTCTTTGTTTTGTTTGGTTTTCAGTCCTTCTCTTACAGATTGCCAAGGTAAATTCTAAATCCAGATTCTCTACCGTTGGAATACTCTAAAATCGCAGAGTGAGTACTTTGGTGGCCGTTGGATTAAGATTGACGATCTAGATTTCTAGCTCAGTATTTTGGTTTTTCATAAGATAATACAAAATTTGTATGTTTTGTGAATTGTCCAATCTGAATCCAACGGTCATCAATCTATTGATTGGACAGGTGCAAGATTATCCCAACTACGGAGAGCCTATTTTCGTAAATTTCTTTGTCGAAGTCATGGTTTTAAATTGTGTCGCCTCATGAACTTTGATATCACGGGAAAATCATAGTCAAATGCGACTTCAGTTGTTGTCGCAGAGATATCAAAAACTATCGTATTGCGTCTTACATCGTGGTCGCAAATTTTTTTTAGAACTTTTTGCATTAATGTATTCTCTCCCTTTTTCCTATATGAACTAATTATTAAAAGGATTCACTTTTCAACAGAATTATACAACTAGATGTTCAACCACATTCTGGATATTTACTTTCTTACAGGTAACTTTGTATACTTTCTTTTACTGTGTCAAATAATGTGACTAAATTTGATCCCTACTATATATGTCAAATTTACAATTACTTACAACTTTAGTAATTAAATTTTATTTTATAGATACCGGTTACTGTAGGGGTTTCTCTATACCAAGCAACAGGCCTATATCAAGGGAAGAAGATTACTATTTCCAAACAAGATCATGGCACACATTGGCCTTTGCATCTTCTAGCTCTATCACTTTCTTGTTCCTTGCTAGCTGGAATTTTGGGTGGACTTCTTGGTGTAGGTAGTGGATTTGTCATGGGCCCTTTGTTTATTGAATTGGGAATTGCTCCACAGGTAAATTCTAGTAGAATATGCATTCAATGGTTACATTATTTTCATTCAATGATATTCACGAGTTAGGGCCCTCATAGGAGAGTGTCACACACACTAAGGATTGAGAAGCGGAAAATTGTGTGTTTGAAATACGCGCCCCTTCGTATCAAATATTCCTACATTCTTTTAGCATTTGAGCTATACTTACGAGACTAATCCTACTACTATAGTATATTCTATATATCATCACATAAATTGATCAAAATATAGTTATCTTATATTTCATAATCTTGCAGTTAGCAAGTGCCTCAGCCTCATTAGGAATGACATTCACAGCATCTATATCTGTTGCACAGTATTACCTCTTGAAACGTTTTCCTGTTCCTTATGGTAATTAAAATTAAACTTCATCTTTCACATTTTTATACTTTTCAAGTAATATACTAATACGTATCTTTCATCTTGATTTGCAGCTCTCTACCTTACCCTTGTGTCTACCATTGCAGCATACATAGGACAGAAAATCATTGACAAGCTTGTCAATATCTTTCAAAGGGCTTCCTTGATTATCTTTGTCTTATCCTTCACAATTCTTGTTAGTGCAATTGCACTAGGTGAGTAATGCTTATATATGTTATAATGAGTCTAATTACCATGTTTGCTTTAACTATGTCAAATATTTTAAATTGTAGTTACAGTCGTGATTACATATTAGACCGAAATTTTTGACATTGCGAAAAATTGCAAACATATTAAGCAATTAATGCAGCTGCAAATGCAGTCGCAATGTGGTTGCATACGTCTCCAAAACTATGTAGACATATGCATGCAATTATGATGCGACTAAAATTGTAGTCGCGACGTGATTGCAGAGGCCTCTAAAATCTTCATAACAAACGCGTGATTCAATGGCTAATTTGGTTTTTTACATTTTAAACTTTCATTTCACCATGCATTTCTCTATGAAAGCTACTTGCTTACAACATGACTTTCACTTGTATGGTTGTCTATAGGTGGAGTAGGAATATCACGCATGATTCAGAGGATTCAGAGGAATGAATACATGGGATTTGAGGAGTTTTGCTACTAGTGTATGATGAATTTAATCTTGTTTATAATGAATTTTTGCTACTAGAATATATATGATGCATAGAGGTTCACGTATTTATCTAAGTTTTGGCGTTATTATTGTTTGCCTTCTCCACACACGAAGAGTCATATATGTTGTTTTATTCAATATACAATGATTGAGGAATTTTTTATTACTTGAAGCTATAAATGATGAATGATTACATGTTATTTGTTCTGTTCTTGTCATACTCATACTCATACCATGCAGAGAAGAGATGACTTATTTTATTTGAACTTAGGCTATTAATCATATATTAGAGTGGAAGTTATGAATTTGGTTTGTCCACATAAGATGTGTTGTGTCATTATGGCATCGATTATATAAATAAAAAACATTTCCATGAAATATATTGTTGATGATTCGGCTAATAATTCTCAGAGCAATGCTATATGTCCCGAATGGGAGCATTGCGAATTCATTCCGACAAATAAAGGAACCAATCATGTTGCTCTCTTTACAGCAACACATGGAAGTGAGGCGGAAATTATGGAATCAAGTAAACAATCGCGAGACCGATTCTCGTTGTCAGTAGCATTTTCCTAATTCTCAACATTGATTTGCCTGCCTTTATTCAATTACATAAATGAAGGAATTATGTGGATCCGCCGTGTATTTATCAGCTAAAAGTCATCTGAACCGCAAGAAAAATAAATATGTGATTTGGTTTGATTCAGTTGACTTTTAAAGTAAAATCTCAATCAAACCATTGTGGTTTAGATTAGATCGGTTGGTGCGGGTTTTTTAGACAATATTTTTTTTTTCAATGTTAAAATCAAATTAAAAATCTAAAAATACAACATATTTTCAGCAATATTTTTAAATTTTATTCAACATTACAATTTTATTTTCATCCAACAATGCTTCCAACTACGTAAACTAAATTAAAACGCGGACAAAAAGTAATCATATTTTGTAACAAAAAACTAAAATTTTAATCATTCTCTAAGAGTTCAAGTAGCAGATAAATACATTTTTGATAGAAAAAGTTAAGAAGAAACTTAACAAGATAAAAAAAATGTCACTTTATTAAACTTTCCATTGAATTTCTACAAGTATTGGTCTAAATGATATATATTTAATTATTGTTTTTCTTATATCATGGTTTGGTTTGGTTTGGTTCAAACCAAACCATACGGTTGAGTAAAAAAATGATTTGAATACATCCGAACCAAATACCATTTTTTGCAATTTTAATTTGGATCAATTCAGTTTGCGTTTTTTTTATTGGTTCGGTTTTAAACATAGAGAACTAAAATTCTAAGAAAAACTCAAAAGTAAAGGGCAATAAAATATGAGCTAAGTTTTGAGTCAAATGAGTTGTCTAAAATGACTTCTTTTTTTGGGTATATAAACGAGAAGATAAAACCATCATAAACTCACACACACAAAGTGAAGGTACTGAGATTTAAACCCGATCATAATGTTTAACCTAACAATTTTGACATTGTTGCGAGTTAAACTAGGACTTATGGGACGTCTAAAATGACATTACATGTGGTATATGCAAAGATTGTGGCCAATTAAAATTGAATTCTAATTGTCTTTACTCGTTTAAGATTGTGATCGTGTGTGAGATTGTGGCTTGCCTTGCATTTCCATGTTTTGCGGCTATTTTTGCTGAGCATGAGCATTGAGCACTACCTCGGTACTTGGCAGTGCCCCCTAGAAAATGGCTGTCGTGGCTAATGTGTTTTTTTGTCCGAATAGTTCAGTGGTTAGAGCTCACACATTTTAAATGTAGAGAATTTGGGTGTCTGGAGTTCGAACTTCGGCCCCTGCATATAATATGCAATATCCCTACCAGCCCCCCTACCAACTGAGTTAAGCTCACGGAGATTGCCTAAAATGTTTCTTTTAAATTAAATTAATAATTTTAAAAAGAAAAATATCCATTTAGGAATTGGATGTTTATCACAAAATAATGTTGAAACTAGGATTTATTAAGGATGTCAATGGGTATTCACGAGTATCGATAGTATGATACATGTTTTTGTTCCGTTGAATTAATATGATATCCGTATCCGCCCCGTATCAGTGTTGGTATCAATTATTCAGATGTTGGTATCCATTATTCAGATGATCCGCAAGTATTGGGATATCCATGGATATCCATGAATTTTTGGTTTTTTTTATTTTTCTACAAAGAATAACATTTTTTTAATTGCGTAAAAATTTCAAAACTTTTAAACATTCAAGCATAATCAATTCAAATTTCATAAATCATATCATAATTCATACAAAATTCATGATTCTTACATAATTCATACAAATTCATTACACCATAATACATACAAAATGCATGATTCTTACTTCATTCATAGAAATTATTCAGACCCCATATATATATATATATATATATATATATATATATATATAGATATT
>Ga0315914_1004786_pt1 | contig 20054 bp, 11 predicted proteins | sample MpolenodulesMG_FD_203920 | JGI IMG/M metagenome (GOLD analysis project Ga0315914, IMG submission 203920) | Medicago polymorpha root nodule microbial communities from Los Angeles, California, United States - elongated nodules | ecosystem: Host-associated > Plants > Roots > Nodule | place: USA... | reverse complement strand
TCAGTCATTTTACAATACCAATGAAATATTATATATATATATATATATATATATATATATATATATATATATACCTAGCACGACTACAATAAATGTTCCATGTGCATGTATGTGCTTGTATAATACATGTAGTTACTTTGCAAGCAATGTGATGCTGCTGCTTCTAGATTTACTTAATATATGATAAAGTTTCTCATATATAATTTAATATATTTTTGTTGATTTTTGTTTTTAGCTAATCGATTATATGTAGGCTCTAATGGTATAGGTGCAACTAATCGTTCAGGCAATAGAGTCTAATTGATTAGAAGGTTATTAATGAACTAATGAATGTTTAGTTGATAGATCATCAACAAAATTGTCGAATCGTTTATAAGTAACTTGTGATATATGAATAGGATTATCGACATCATATATTGGTCAAATATTGTTGATATTATAATCTTTCGAACTTGTTTTTGTTGATTGAACTACACTGCAAGAAATGTGATATCTGGTTACAATATGTTCAAGAATTATCTTATTGCAAATGTGACTGCGAGCCACAATATATTCAATCGGTTGTCATTGTATCTCCATTGTGTCGTTCAACATTCACTTTTTAATTTAACATGACACCCTTACTCGTGTGAGTTTATCCATTTTTTTGAGATTGGTCAAATTTTATCTTCCAAATAGGAATCTACATGACATAATTGATTTGTGATCAAATTGTGATAGAAGTATTCCCTAAAAATGGCATGGTTCATATTAATTAACTACATCTCGACCTTTAACCTACAAAATTTGTACTAAAATTAGATCACGTTTTTATGGTTAGATTAGATAATCCAAAGTTATATAGTAAGCCACCGAGATAAATTGATCAAATAAGGTCATTACTTGCCTGCTTAGAATTAAATTGAAATTTAACTCTTTACAGGCCAATTTGGTAGATTCATTAGGTTTCGGGGGGGTATATGGTCAAGGTGGGGTGGGGTACCATGTAATTAATTTAACTCCTTATGTCTAGGCCAATCATATTATATGTCTCATATGATTGGCTTCAAGCTTGGCCATAATTGATTTAGTCTGGTTCAACTATAATTTATATAAAATGTAAGTGTGACTCATGGTGTGACACAATTATATTAAGTGTGCCATTATAATATAGCCACATTTAACATATTGTGTTCTCTAATGCCCCATCCGTTTCATAATGAGTGTCGCTTAAGGTTTTGACACACAAATTAATAAACGGAAAGAAATAATCATTAGACATAACTCTGTTACTAAACTGCTCTTACCTTATGAGAAAAGACAAACTTAAAGTTGTATAGAAAATTGTGTCAGAGAAAAGTTGGAGTATTTATTGAGGGTAAAATTGAAAGAAAAAGATTAAAGTTGTATTAAAAATGTAAAGTGGTATTCATTTTGAAACTACTTTTTTAATTAAAGTGACACTCATCTTGAAATGGAGGGAGTAAAATTATCAATCAATCATTGTAAACTCAACTCAATTGCTAATGACATTGCATTATATGTGTAGGGATTGAAGTTTGAGCCTCGAATACCGTTTAATATATGTATCATCAATCATGTGAGGCACATGGCAAGATTTTCACATCACATAGACAACAACTACACGTTGACTTGGTGACACTATGATTGGGTGACACTACCCTTAGATATCCATGATTGAGTACTCTTAAAGTTTGTTTGAGTATATATCCATCATTTTTTTGTGTTTAAGATTTGAACTCCAAATTTTACGTACATATATTATGCATTATTCTTATCAACTGAGCTAAACTCACGAAGACAGTATATATCCATCATTTAATCCGTAAATTTCAAGTCAATTTAATCCGTAAATTTCACGTCATATTCTTATATTAATTTATTTTAAAATAAATTTAAATTTTAAATGATTTTTTTTACAAGGTATCGATACACAATCAAATTTTAAGATATCTAAGAATTTATGACATCCTTTATAATTATATTGTCATTATTATGTGAATCATAAATAAAGGCCAACACACCAAAGACAAAAATCACAGCAAGATCTTGCATAAAACGAAATTATTATTTCATTATTTGATTCAATAAACTAAACAACACCTTCACAATAATGCCTCGTGACTCATGCAATATTTAACAACAAATATTTTAATATAGACCCATAGATTATAAGTGGAAGCAAACACATTATGATCAAATTGTAAATTTTTATTTTAGTCTTAAGCATCCGGTTCTTGGGAAATTAATAGAGACTTAAGAACTCAAAATTTAACCGAAGATATATAAACAGTTTTAGATAGCGATAGAAATTAGTTTCTTTCAAATGATTGGTATTTATGTTATTTTTTACAAAATTAATAAACTCACATTATATGATTGATAAGCTAAATTAGATTTAAAAAAAGATTGATAATAAATGATAAATGCAATCGAATATTAAGTACAATGACTGACTCAACTTTTTTTTTTTGAAGAGACTAAAATGAATTATATTATCACAACAAAAGGTCCTCCCTAGCATAATGTATGCCAGGGAAAGACACCATAGTTACAATCCAAAAATTTACAAGGAAACAAAAACGAAAGCCAATAACTATTAGCCTATGCCCAACAAGGTGAAATGGCTAAGCCACCAACCATGATAGTTGAAGGGAAGAGATGGAAACTAATGACTGTCTCAACTAACATAAAGTTAAACTTTATTGAAAATTAAGATGTCTTCTCATACTCGCTATTAAACTAGAAGAAAAAAGAAATTACTATCTCATGAGCTTATCTCAGTTGGTAGGGGTCATGAGTTTATTTCAGTTGGTAGGGGTATTGCCTATTATATACAGGGGTCGGAGTTTGAACTTCGGACAACCCACTAGGCTACTCGAAAAAAAAGAAAAAAAATACCAATTGTTTGCAAGTATACTTTTACACAACATAAATTTAATAACATTTTTGAATTTTACATCCAAACTTAATTAACCCCATTTCTTAATTAATTAGTGAAACCAGCAATAACAGCATGAGGCTCACAATCTTTAGCATCTAAACTTGGCTTAACAGCTGAATTAGGCTCAATAGGCTTGACAAGAAACTCATGTGGCAAATCCTTAATACCTTTAAGATAAAATGTGTAAAATAGCTTAAATGGAAACACGATTTGATGAAGCTTAACTTGACCATAAACACCTTCAAATATTCCAGTTCCACCAGTCACAGTCAAGTAAGTATCCTCATAAGTTAAATAAGAACCTTGCACATAAATATGACCATAGTCTCCAAAATAAAAACTGTATATTGCTTCATATATGTCCCCTTTTTTCTTTGCTTTGTTTTGAATTAAAACACATATTCCAGCTGTTATTCCTACCCTCTTTTGTAAGCATCCTGAATACTGCAAATTCCACAAACCCAAAATTAAATAAAATACTTTATCATAATTTCTAATTTTTAGTTTTAGTTTTATTTTATTTTATTTTTAATTCACTTAAATTAGGCATACATGGAAGGACGAATCCTGAAATTTTAATAAATGGGGTCCAAATCATATCATAAAAAATACAAGTTGTTATGTGTACAAAATTAGATTCTTGCTGCTGAGCAGAAACCTTGTAAATACTAACAATATTTTTTTCTTATTTTTAGAGGACTACCAATATTTACTTTTTAGCCCCTCAAAAAACAATATTTAGTTTTCTTATATGGATCCCAACAATATTTACGTTTTCCTATATTTACTTAATTGACATGTCTTTTCCTTTTCAAAATAAACTTTTTTTGGTCAAATAAAATCTTTTAAAAATAAATTTTTGGGTTCTAATTCGTGGCATAATTGTGCAGCAGATTATGTATGAGTAATGAGCCACGAGGACCTCTCAAAGAAATGTATGAGCCACGAGGCACACTTTATTTTGGATCACCATGAGTCACATTTACATTTTATGTAAATTTATTTATATTTTAGAATATTCATATTAAAGTAAATTGAAATAAACAAAAAAAAACAACTAACTACATCCTTGGATTAAGATTGAGTATCTCAAAAATTACTCTTTGCAGTTAATAAAAATTTATTGTGTCAATGTGATTTGTTAAACTCTTTGTTTTAGAATATGTACTAGTACTAACTTAAAACCTAAAATCATAGGGTAGATAAATTTTACCCAAAATTGAAAAAAGAAACTTTAAAGTATAAACCCTATAACCCATTTTGATTTCTCCAAAAAAATAAAAAAGGATAAACCCAAAATGGCAACTTGTAATAAAAGCTCTTAAAATTATTTATTGCACAATGTGATTATTTATTGCAACTTGTTAACCGACTGACCTTGTTGCTAAAGGGAAATAGATCACCAAGTGCGTTGACATTTTTTTGACTCAACCTAAGATAAGCTGGGCTTCCACGATCTTTTTCATTGATCTCATAAACACTAAGTTCTTGTACTTTGACTACAAATCAAGCAACAACAAAAAATCAAAGGGTCAACATAGATATTATTAACAAGCAAGTTCCATAGTCCCTTAACAAACACACAAACAAGAAAAATATGAGTGAACCTGAGTTAGATGATTGATAAGCTTGGCTTTTGCAAATGAAAGACTTGTTTGATTGGTAAGAGTGTAGTGATGAGGTATTAATGTTTAGGTTGAGTGTTGTTGTAGTGAGTGAAGGGAATGGTAGGATAGTTGATTTGGATGAGATGTTTAATTGTGATGATTTTGTGTTGGAAGGTTTGGCATAGAAAGAAGAAATTGTTCTCAAAGCAAAGGATGAAGAAGACATAATTTTTTATGATGAGAAAGTGGAAAAGTGTGGTACTAGCTAATAATCAAGTGAGGGGGTTGTTACTAGTAATAGTATGGTATATATAACCATAAGAAGGGAGCTAGTATTGCATGTCACAAAACTAAATGCATAAACCAAACACAAAATAATAAACATTAATAAAAAGAAAAATAACTTTGTATTATTATTAGGAAAAAACTTAGGTACAATTCCTGTATTTCGTATGGTTCTTAACTAAATTCACCATGATTTTTTTAAATTCTTAATTGTCTCAAAGTTTGTTATCTCTAAAAAATTGTATTTTTAGTTAAGAACTATACGAAAAGCACCTAAGAAATTGTACCTAAGTTTTATCATTATTATTATTATTATTAGAGAAAGTGTATCTTTTGTGTGTGCGCCTAATCAATATGTATGACCAAACAATACTAACTTTTCGAAGGGTCTTGAGTGGTCCCAAAACTATAAGCATAAGTTATGGGATAAGGGTCATAGTTTTAAAAACTGGACTGGACCGGTTGGTCATATTTTTACTTTTTTTTCTTTCTGTTTTCTTTATGACAATTATAGGTGTTAAACTTTTTAGAAATTTTTTTGAGACCGAGTCTTCCGATTCAATATAATTTAATACCAATATAATTTTGTATATAGACCGAGTTATATATCCGAGTCATTCGAGTCAATCTGGTTAAGTTATGCGGTTCGACCATTGACTCAATGGCTCGACCAATGAACCAGTGACCCAGTGACCTTACCGAGTCGATCACCGGTCCGATTTTTAAAACTATGATAAGGATACTTTCCATTTACTTAAAATAAATGGAAAAACCATTTAGATAATGGACCCTACCATTAAAGGGTCCCACAATCATTATTATTTATATTTTAATTTTTTTTGTCTTTATATCGTCAATTGAAGAAATAGAGAAAATCATAACTTCTAAGTTTTTTTTTTTGGTTACTGGGGTTTAAACCCAAAACCTTACATATATTATACATTGTTTATATCAACTGAGTTAAGCTCACGAGAACCTTAACTTCTAAATTTAAACAAACTCGTAAAAAAGTAAAGTATAATTTTATTTTTATTATTATTATTGAAATAATTAAAAACAAAAGGCTTTGTTAATACTTTGTATGTGTACTGAAGAGATTTATATTTGCTTGTATGAGGAATGCTAGCAACACACCTTCTAACACACACTTTTCAACACACTCTCTTTGATTGGTTAAAATTCATATGGGTTCCACCAAATTATGTGGGTCCCATATAAATTTGGTGGGTCTCATATGAATATTAACCAATCAAAGAGAGTGTGTTGAAAAATGTGTGTTAGAAGGTGTGTTGCTAGCATTTCTCTTGATTGTATAGCCATACAAAGATCCTATTACATAATAATGGAATTCGGCTGTGTGTCCTTCATCAAGATGATGCGGCGCGTGTGTGCGGGAATTCAGAAACGGCGATACATCTATTTTTAGGATGTGATATATTCAGTTCTCTTTGATCTCATGTGCGGCATTGGTTGGGTATCTCTTCGGTTTCTTCTGGTGACCTTCGACAACATTTTGTTCAATTTACTAACATGCGGGTTTGCCTAAATTCACTCATTCATTCTTCACAATCATTTGGTTGCCTCTATTTGAGTTATTTGAAGGAGAGGAATCACCGTGTATTCCAAAACATGACTTCTAATTCTTCAATTCTCATTGAAAAGGTTAAACTAAAATTTTTTTTATGGTTGAAATCAAAACAGACGATTATCATGATTGGTGGAAACACCCGGTTCTTTGTATGGGTATCCACTTGTAATCTTCTTTTCTGTTTTGATGGTGCTTTCTTTGTGTTTTGCACCTTGAGTTTGTAAATACTCTCGTGTGGTTTGCCTTTTGCACGCCTTGTGCGGGGTGAATCACAGTTGTTTATATATCATTTTAGTTTGTTAAAAAAAAACGGAATTCTTATTTGGGCTTTTACCCTTTTTTTTACCAAAAGTAATGGAATTCTTATTCTCCTATTCATTTCTCTAATACATTTTTTTATTTATTTTTTTACATATTATTGTTACATTTAAAAAAGATAAAATAAAGAGTTAAGCGATAAAACTCACACATACTAAATACAAATACAAAGAATAAGATTATTGCAGATTTAACTCTACACCCCCGACAATCAAAAGTTTTCACATCCTTAACACATACATGTCTATTACATTTTAATTTTAGTATATACAATATTATATTAAATAAAATGTTATCTTATATGAACGTGTGGAAAATCATAAAAGATGTGTCAACTCAATGGTAAGAGTTCGATTGTATGACATCAAGAAACATAGTACAAATCTCGTCCATGATAGTTGTAAATTATCATATTCTGGTTGATCTGTTTGGTGTGATGGAAGGTTGGTCGTTGTTAGAGGGGGATGATTATTGGTCTTGGAAATTGAGTTTGAAGAGGTTTTCTCAGTTTGCTTTGCATGTGGTTACCTCTTAGGTTTGTCTCTCGAGGAGGGGTTAGGGTTGGGGGGAGATTTCTTTTATCTTGTCGTTGGTTTGAAAAGGTTGGGCTCCTTTTAAGGTTCTTGTTTTCTCTTGGAAGCTCCTCTTAGATAGGCTTCATACAAGGTAGATCTTTTAAGGCGCAGGGTTATAGTGGATTTAGATGGCACTTCATTATCATCTTCTTTTTGTCCTTGTAGTCTTTCATCTAGGGTATCATATAGAATTGTTAAGTAGCTTGTGAGGACAATCTGTCATATCATGTTTTTAGGGTCCTTTATGAGTCATTTTACAATCATTTGAGTCATTTTTATAGTCCCTTGATTTATTATACGATTTGCTTTACTAAGGTTTAGTAGGAAGCGAAGAAATTAGCATCGTCCCTAAAATATACTCCCTCCGTCTCAAAATAATTGTTATATTAGCATTTTTTTCATATGTTTTTTTTTTCTTTTTTCTTTTTAAAATGATCAGGATCATATACAAACCGTTTAAAGCCAAAACATTGAGCCAACAAACACAATTTTTTCCTATGTCTCAAAATAATTGTCACTTTAGAATAGAAATCCAATACTTATTTATTTTTTTCAGTATTGTACGCTTAATTTATTGGATTTCATCCAACTTAATTGCTCCACTAACTACAATTAATAAAGATATTTTAGTAAATGATATTAATTTTATCATTGAAATCAACACAATTAATTATTTCCTTAATAATCGTGCACAAACATTATACGACTATTATTTTGAGACAGAGAGAGTACAAAGAAGACCTTGAAACCGCTCGAATTTACCTAATCGGAAAACTTTGGGTGTGCCAAGTTTTTTACAAGATCAACAAGTTGTCTCTTGGAGTATAGCTATCATAGACGTTATGGCGAAGAGAATTGAGGAAAAGAGTAAAAGAAAACATATAAATTATGTACACTCAAAACCCCATTAAAGACAACACTCAATCGAAGGCTACCATTTAATCAATCAAAACTTTTTTTTTGAAAAGGCTAAGAAATTGAAAACTAAATAAAACTCTTTTAGCACAAGATGTACTAAAGAAGCTTAACTGTTCAAGAAGTTTGCATTACAAGACAAGCTACACAAAGCAGCCAAGAGACACAAAACTAAAAAACAACCTTTAAACATAACAAATGAATAGCCTCAAATTGAGGTAATCAAAATCGAACAAAATATGCTTAAATGCACTTTTGGCCTCCCAAGTTTGTAAAACTTGCGATTTTGCCCCCCTATTTTAAAAATAGCATTATTAGCCCTTCAAGTTTCACCCCCTTTGCAAAACCATGACCCCCTTAATTTTGACATGGTCAAAGCTGATGTGGCGCGATTTTATTAAAAAAAAATTGCCACCTATGATTTTTGTTATCCACTTGGATTTAGAAATAGTTAACATTATTTATGTTTTGTAATTTTTAAATAATGTTAACTATTTTTAAATCTAAGTGGATAACAAAAATCATAGGTGGCAATTTTTTTTTAATAAAAATGTGCCGCATCAACTTTGACCAGGTCAAAATTAAGGGGGGTCATGGTTATGCGAAAGGGATGAAACTTGAGGAGCTAATAATGCTATTTTCAAAATAGGAGGGCCAAAATTGCAAGTTTTGCAAACTTAAGGGGTCAAAAATGCATTTAAGTTAACAAAATATAATCCGATTTTAACCACCAAAAAGTATGAATTTTAACCTTTTCAATTAAAGATTAAAGAAGTGTCTTATTACTGAATATCCGATTTCATTCCTTCCACAATATGAAAAGCACATAGATCAAAATCAATCAAAACTAACCACCAAAACCAGAACCAACATCAAAATCAAAGTCAAACTCTCACACCTTAAACCATCCCCAAACTCCATCGCGTATAACCATTGTTTTAGAAAAACGCGAATATAAATGACAAATTTCTACAATACTGTTTAAAAAAAAACGCGAACACCATCATTTTAATTCAACGACAAGACTACTATCCGTGCCCATTATCATCCGTAGGTGGAGCAATAAATATCAAATTCATACTAAGGCTTATCCCTTGTGTCAGGACATATAAATTGTCAGTTTTTCAATCTATATACTCTTGTTTAATCTTTCTTTTTCTGGCTGTGCTGAACTCTATTTAATGTGAATTGAATCGGTGGGTTTTTTTTAAAGGAAAAAATATGTGTACTTATTTATTGGAAAATTTTAAAAAATGCCCTTAAAGTATCGGTTAAAGAAACAAAAATAAAAATATTATGATAAAAAGTGATGAAATATGATGAATTCAACTTTTTAAAAATTTAAGTGTTATAAATTTCAATATAAACCTCCTACTTTTAGTTTCTTTCACAAGCGTCTTGGATACTTGTTAGCACGACTTTTATTTATTTTGGCCAAAAGTTAGGTTTAGTTGTTATGTTTTTTCGTGTTTTTTTTTTTAGTATGTTTTCTGTGTTCCATGTACAAAGCTAATTTTTGCATTTATCGTTGATTATTTAACTTGGGTCTATATTTAAAGATGATAAGTCGCCAACGCTTTATCACTTGAGCATTTTATATACAATTAATGAACTTTTTTTGGTAAAATAATAAAAATTAATGTCATAAAAAATTATAAAGAAACGATCTAATTTACATATTTGTCTAATATGAATTTCTAAAAAATGTTCTAAAAAAGGACATTTACAACTTTTAGTAAAATTTGTGAATTTTGCAACATATAAATAATGGAGAACATGAAAAATATTTTATTAAATTTACTAAAAATAGTAAGATGATTCACATCTTACTTACTAAAACTTGTCTGGTCAAGCTAACCCTAACCTTAAATTTAACCTAGCAATTTCCCTCTCATTCTAACGCATTTAATTCTTGGTTTGACCTCCTCACCCTTTTAACACGCAATAAATTCATTTCATTTCGTTTGACAATTTCTCAGGTTTGACCGTGTTGTTGTTTGGCAATTCATTTCATTCATTAAATAATTTAAGGCAATTCATTTCAAATTTGAGAGCATTTCCTAATCAACTGATTTGAATTTATTCTATTGCATTTAATTCACGACAATTCATTTCAAATTTGAGAGCATTTCCTAATGAGCCGATCTGAATTTATTCCTAGATTTTTCTCTCCCATTCCAACGCAATTAATTCACGTTTTTGACTTCCTCATCCCTTTAACACGCAATAATTCATTTCTTTTCAAATTGTCTGTCATTAAATAAAAATCTGTTTCAAGTCAAATTGGGATGACATCATAATTTAGGTACTCCATATATTTTGCACGTTACATATCTGTATGGTATAATTGTAGAATATTTTTCAATCAATTATATATTAACTGACATTAATAACACACGAATGCAAATTTCATTAAAAGAAAAAACACACAGTTGCAAATTAAAAAAATATGTTTCAAGTCAAAATTAGATGACATCATATCACGTCGCATATCTGTATGGTATGACTGTAGAATATTTTTCAATCAATTATATATTAACTGTCATTAATAACACACGGTTGCAAATTAAAATATGTTTCAAGTCAAATTGGGATGACATCATATTTAAGGTTCTTCATATATTTTGCACGTTGAATATCTTTCTGATATGAGTGTAGAATATTTTTCAATCAATTATATATTAACAGACATTAATAACACACGGTTCCAAATTTCCTTAAAAAAAAAACCACACGGTTGCAAATTAAAATCAGTCTATATTATCATTACCATAATTGTTTAATTGATTCAGCCTCATTTCTTCTTCCATTATTCTATCATTGATTCAGGAAATGGAGGGTCGTGGTATTGAATCTCTGCTGTCCTATCATTGCTTGACAAGTGATACAGTTATTTTTTCTCACAATTACGACGTTTGTTTTCAATATTGTTTCCTATTTTTTAAAGCTTTATGATGTTGCAGGTCCTTTGCTCAAAAATCCTGCTTCATCCTTTGAAAGTGTTGTCAACAAGTATTGTGTGAAGTTTAGGACATACATAGTCGAGTATGATGTTGAAGAGGTGAAGATGATTTTGTCTGACATGTTTCATTTTTTTCTTTAATGTTGTTATTTGTAATGGTTCTAATCGTTTTTGTTATTGAATCAGGGAGCTGTTATGCTACCTAACATGTTCACGAACGACTTTGGGGACCAAGTTCAACAATTTGCGACTTTGATTGATGCAAAGAGCAATCAGTTTGAGGTGTTGGTGGAAAGAATTGATGGGTCTGTGCTTTTCTCCAAGGGATGGAAATCCTTGCGTGGTTTTTATGGTATCAACTTGGGTGTCTGGGTTTCTCTCATATTTGTGGATCAAATGAAGTTCGTGATTAAGTTGAAGGATAAGTTAGACAAAGTGATTAAGCCTCCCGTATTTGATCCTCCTATGCATTTTATGATTGATAAAACAAATGTCGAGACAACTTTTGATCCCAATCTTCCCCCTTTCACTCCTTTGATTTCTTATCATCACGATGTCAACAAATTTCAGATAGAGTTTGTGAAGAAGTTAACAGAATTTGATGTAGCCAAGGAATTTTTGGTATGGAAAATGTTTGTTGTGAGCATATTTATATTTACCAGCGCCTGTCTTTTTTTGTTAGGTTGCTGATTTATGCAGGAGAAGTTGCGAAGATGATGGATATCAGAACTACTTCTATCAAGTTGGTGGATGATTGCGGAAATGGCTGGGATTGCGTGTTGATTTTTGGATCTACTCCATACCAACACGCCATGATTGGTGGGCAGTGGAAGCGTTTTGTGGATGCTCGTAGGCTTCGTGAAGGGGTTTAGATCAGACTTGGTGTGCCAATGACTGGAGAGAATGATACAATCTATTTAACTGTCATTGCTGGTTAGGATTGGAGGTTGCAGATGGTTTATTGTTGATGGAATTGGCCAGTTTATTTTAATGTTTTCCCTTTATGTTTTTTTCCTTTGCATTTTCTTTTTATGGAGTGTAGTATGCTTCATCTTTTATGCTTTCTTTTTGTTTTGTCAATCAAAAACTATGATGCTTTAGTTCTGGACTATCATTGTAATGAATCATCACCTTGCCATATTATGGACGCTAATTTAATTTAAGCAGACCTTTTCAGATCTAACCTTGCATTCTTCTCTCAATGTCGTTATATATATTAAAAACAAAACTTTAGCCCATTACTAATATAAAATGTATGTTTCAATACAAACTTACTATTTTGTTTAAAAAAAAATACAAAGTTATTATTTTAAACTTCTTAATATGTGCTATTTTGCACATGATGGAAACAATCATATAATAATCACATTTGTGTTTTTCGATAGACACATACATGACACATGTCAAATATAACTTATTGATCATTATAACAGTCGATAGAACTCGTGTGTCGCACGGGATGAAAGTTTAGTTCAAATAGAACAAGAGTTTCAACTCGACTACCCAATTACCCACACCCATTTAGACGGTTTAATCACAAGACCCATACATTTTGTCACTCCTAAATTTAACCCTCAAACAAAATAAGTAATCATCTTGCAATATTTTATTGAAAATGTTAGGTCTAACTGTAATAGGGACACAATAGCCAAAGGAGATAAGAGAGCAATCCTCAGAGAAAAGCACATAGATGATTTCTCGCAGGACTTTCCCACAAAACCATTTCTAGAAGAGAGTTTGATGTGATATACCAATTGCTTAATGTGGTGTTTGGTGAAACATGTGGTGTTTGGTGAAAAATGTATATCTTCGATTCAAAGTATTAAGCAATTCAGGAGCATTATTTTCATGAAGTTTCTCTATAAATTGTTACATGCAAGAATGAACTAATGCAACACAACGCTAAGCTTATAACACAAAGTCATAGTTGGTTCTTTTTATCGATAAAAATGGCTTATGTTAGGCTCACTCTTTTGGTTGTCTTCTTGCTTGCCATATTCTGTATGTATTTTAAATATATTTCTCATCAATATATACATATTGGTCATATCTATTTATATTTTACCTTAATAATATTGCGCATCTTGTATAAGATTACTTTAATAATATTTGCCGATTCAAAAAAAAAAAAAAACTACGTACATGTGAAATCTTTCTCTAATTCTCTAACAAAATTTAGCTATTAGAAAATTTCCTTTTTTTTTCTTCCTCTAAAATTTATTACTAATTATAGTTTTTCTAGTAATTTTCTTCCTCTAAAATTTATCACTAATTGTAGTTTTTCTAGTAATTGTATATAATCTTCCAACTCTAATTGCCTTTTCTCACTACTAAAAAAGCAAAAATTAGTGAGGGATATTTAGTGAGGGAAAACGTGAAATCCCTCTCTAGCTAATTCCGTCACTAAATTTTGTGACCAAGGAATTTGTGAGGAATTTCATTTTTTCCGTCACTAATTTCCCTCGCTAATTTTGCTTTTTCTAGTAGTGTCTATTTACAGCAACGTTCTCAATGAAGAAGCTGGTAGAAGCGGCAGACTGTTCGGGTATTTGTTCGCCATTTGAGATGCCACCATGTCGCTCTAGCGATTGTCGTTGCATCCCTATTGCGCTAATTGGAGGTTTCTGCATAGATCCAATATCATCTATTATGAAGATGGTCGAGGAACATCCTAATTTATGTCAGTCTCATGTTGATTGTACAAAGAAGAAAAGTGGGAGTTTTTGTGCTCGTTATCCTAACCTTGATATCGAATATGGATGGTGTTTTGCCTCTAACTCAGAAGCACGAGACGTATTCTTCAACATTTCCTCTAACTCTGAACTCCCAAAAGACTTCTTGAAGATGCATTCCACAACTTACTATCGATATATGCAAAAATAAAAGCCATGCATGCATGACATGATGAACCTAATACTTAAATAAACAATTGGCATGTGCATGGTTTCACGTACGTACTTACTTTGTAATCAATGCAATGATCTATGCTTCTAGATTGAGACTCAATATAATAAAAGTTTCTCATATACCATCTGCTCTATTTTTGTCGAGTTTTGTATTTAGCTGATCGATAAGTCCTATGCTCTAAATTAAAGTGTACTTTAATCAATTAGGTAATAGAGTGAAATCTCACTTTAAGATAGGTGATATCTTGGTACACACACATTGATTGTAACACATCATTGATTTTTATGTACTAGTACTATCTTATAATGCATACAACTTATAATGCTCACAAATTTACAGTACACATAGCCAATCTTTTCAAACCTCTTGATGCATTAAGTGCTTTTTTTTTTTTTCCTTATAAAAGCATATTATTAGAATATAAAATATTCATTGTATAAATTATTAGTATATTGTATATTAGTTAGAGATAATTGAGGTTTAAGTTAGAGATACTTGATGCCTATAAATAATTCTTTCATGACAAGTAAAATAGTGTATATGTTTTTTTGTTTGAAATAAAAAATAGTGTATATGTTGAAATGTTGCTTTTTGCGACTGTATATAAATCTTGTTACATATGATTTTATTGAAATGATTTTATTGAAATGTATGTATGAGAAGTATGTTTCATATTTGTATAACTTAAATTGAATTATCGTTTTGACTATTTTTTTATGATAATTTACAAAAGGGCGACCAATAAAAGGCCTTGGAAACAAAATCACCACTAATCGTTAAAGGATCTAGGAGAGAAAAAACTAAAACTAAAGCCATAAAAAGGTATGAAACAAGTAGTTGATGCTACTGAAAATTATAATTTAGATGCTTAAAATGGCGATGTTGTTGTTGAAAAGTTGATGGAAATGAAAATGTTGACAATGTTAATGAAATTCAAAACGGTGTAGATATATTTGATCCAAGAAATTAAGATTCTCTCGAGTCTGTACAATGATTGAGTTAATATCTATATTAGATATCCATTTTTAATAGTAGAGTCGGGTCGCCAATTTTATTGGATCAACCTTGCTAATGTTCCATATATAGGGATTATTTTATGGTATGGAAGAGCTAAAATGGGAAAACCGTTCTTGATGAGGCTATCATTCTTAGCTTACCAGTTACATTTACAATGGGATTATTTTCCACAATCTTTTTCATTGATTTCACAAAACTAAATGCATAAACTAAACACGAAATAATAAACATCAATAAAAAGAAAAATAATTAAACTTTATTTTATATCATCCTATTTTATATCATTTCTTAACTCAAACTATTCAAACAATGAAATGAAATCTAGGTTCCATACTTCCATTCCATTTTATATCATGTTAAATGATAGAACTTTGCCTAAAATTGTTTCTCATGCAAACATGAATATAATCTTCATCCGGGCGAAGCTAGTCGAAATTTTACAAGGGGGAGAAAATATATAGAAAAAGTAAAATATAATTTTGTGAATCTTATCTTGAAAATTTTCGTTGTTGATAAAGCTCTTTGTGTAGTTACTATAGAGACTCAAAATGCCAAAACAAGAAAAATAATTTTATCTATTAAGTGATAGATTTATCTTTTATATTTTTACTAATGGTTTTCACAAGTAAACTTATTTGGGATAATTCTATCTACGTTATTCGAGTAGCTAAACATAAAAATACACTAACTCATTCAAAAAGTAAATAATTTAAAAAATGGAAAGTCAAGGCCACCCAAAGCAACCATAGCCTTCGCTCATGCATAGAAGAAAAGCTCACAACACAAACGCTTTAGATCATTCCCAATGGGGAGAATGAGGGGAGTTTAACTTCTTAAATATGATACCTCATAAATACCCTTTTAAGGAGAAAAATAGAAGCGAACTTAAGAACAATGGTTCTACTTTTCTCTCTTCATGAGTTCCATTTTATTTTAATATTGAAATATTAAAATATAATTATATTACATTATAGGTCGATGATGTAACAAAAAAAAACATGGTCGATGATAAATATAAAATTATGAGTTCAATGGTGGTGGGTCGACGGTCCAAAACAACTTTGCATTCACAACCAATCAAAACATTCTAAATTGCCACATCAATTAATATTTTTGATTTATGTGGCAATTTAGAATGTTGTAATGAGTTGTGTGTGCAAAATTGTTTTGTGCCGTCAACCCATCACCATTAAACTCTAGAATTATTACCTCTAAAGAAAGGATAAAACTATTAATGTGTTTAATTTAAGATATTTTTTTCTCAGAGAATTTAAGAAATTTATGTGAGGCGTTGAATAGAAAAAATTGAATGTTTATTAGATACCATTATAAAATTATAAATGAATGATATGTTTAAGTATTTAAAAAATAAATTTATCCATTGTAGACGTTCTTAGCCTCTTAGTTGTCCCTCCCAACCCCAAATTTATAATAAAAATCCTTTATTAATATTTTAAAAAACTTTAATCGAGTTTTATAATTACTTTTATATTTAAAAATAAAATAGAAATTTGTGGCTCAAGTTATACGCATCGACATTATTAATTTTTCGAAAAGCGGAAGTTTTTTCTTTTTTGAGGGGCGTAAGTTCCGGACATAACCATAACAAATCCTACAAATAATATTCCTTCAAAAAAGACCCTACTATAGATATTTAGATCTAGATAAACCCTAAGATATCCCCTAAAAAATACTTAGTTACAAAGTTCATTGTTCTTGGACGGCTGAAGTAAAAGCAAAGATCAAACACACTTTCACAGGTATTTCAAATTCTATATCCTTCATGATTTGTTTTGTTTATTCGTTCATCCCAAACCTTGACCCTAACAAGATTTTTTTTTGAAGAACATGATTAGTTTTATTAATCAATTATGATTACCATATTTTATGATAAATGCAACATCAAAGTTTTCTCATCTTGAGAATACTTGGATTGAAATACCAACAGATTTTTAACCACATGTCTCATGCATTCAACGGAAGAAAGTGTTTGATGAATTAATGAAGGATGTCATTTAGTGGGCGTTATGCACAACACTCGAGTTCTGAAATTTTTCTTTGTACGGATATACGTTTTGAAATCAAATAATAACATCACATCTAATAATGCCAAAACAAATAAATGTAATATGTTCTTATTTTCAATGATAAAAGATTTGATACTCATGAACACAAATTTCAAAGATTTTGTGAACTATTTAAGAATGGTAATTCAATCTTTGGTCATCCCAAACTCTAACTTTAACTTTGATATTTTTATTACTCATTTTGCAATGTTGAATTATTAGGTTTTATTTTCACAAAATGTTGAATTATTAGTTATTAATACAAATATAAAGTTTACTTTTCTTTTATTTAATAAATGAGTGAATCTCTTTGTTAATTTATCAAATTATTGAATTGTTTACTCTCCAATCAAGGGACGACAAAAACCTTGATTTACCTAGTTTTTTTATTCTTGTTTTTTTTTTACTGAAAATAGACAATCATTATTATACCCTTCATAGTGTATGTTTTGATTCATTTGTTTTTCTAAAATTTAAATTTAATATCTGTATATTTGATTTCAATTAAAATTGATTTTGCGTCTTCTAACTAATTGATGTAAGATTTTATAACTCAAGAGTTTTCCTCAGCCAGTTCTACCTAGGTAAGCTCATGAGTTTACCTAAAATTAAAATTATATAAAAATTATTATATACATGATATATAGAAGCTAATATAATATTGTAAATAGGTAAATAATGTAAAATATGATTTAATTATAAAGGCAAAGTATACTCGATCACTAAAATAAAGTGTTATGCTCATCTTAGCATAAAAATACAAAATTAACTCGTAAAATTATAAGTTTCATAAGTTTCTAAACTATCCAAGAAAGCAAGTTTCATAAGTTTCTGAATTTTTTAATAGAAAAAAAAAATTTAGTGGGTTGGGCTTGAAAAAAAAATGTCGCTCAAAAAAGGTGTTTTATTAAATGGTATAATCGTTAAACTCGGCCGAGTTTACAATGAGTTAACGCTTAAAGTCGTTGTTGATTCCGATTTTAACAAAAAAAAGCTTTTACATCGTAGATAACTCAAATTTGGCACACATAAACTCGTCTGAGTTTATGAGTTAGCACATGATTTGTGGAACATTGATAGATAGTAAAATATCATTTTACCTATATAATATTTGAATCAATTATTAATGACATATTATGCTAATAAATAAGCTTTAATGTATTATTCAGAAGCCAGTCAATGTAGTTTATGAAGAAAAAAAAACTTATGAAGATAAATTTGTTGTTAGTGAGAATTTATGAATTAACATAAAAGATTATTTACTTGTATAAGTTATCTTTTATTAGCTAAAAAATTAGCAAATCTAAACTGGCCCCCAATGTTATTGATGTTCTTTGTCTAATTTTAATATGGTAATTGATGTAATTTACTAATAAAATAGTATAACTTCACAAAATTTTGTATGCACTTAATTCAAATAGTTATTTAATATATAATAGATACATCATAGATAGATAAATGTAATGAAGGTTAAAATTTAGAATCACTTTGTATTTCTAACATATATAATATTCATTCGTTCGCATATGAGATGCATGACCCAAAAGTCATATTTTAATTGATAAAAATGAAAAGACATGTATGGAAGATGTATTAATGGTTCATGCAAGTATGGTTCTGTTGTTTGTGATTGAAATACATGATTTCAAGAATCATGCTTCCTTAATGATAATGAGAGATTATGTGTGATTTATCTAACATTCATATGTTCAAGGTTGAATATTTAGATGTTCATAAAATCTCATAAAATTCATATATTTAGATGTTCGATTTTTAATGGAATAATTTTTTATCAGATTATACATACCTTCTGATTGAACTTTTAATTATTAAGGTCCCATTCTCTTAGGAACCATAAGGTTAACACAAAAAAACTAACAAATAAAAAGATGAAATTTGGAGTATCTTTTGTCTTTAGTGTACATGTTTTTTGTTAACTAATTTTTTGAATTAAAAATTTAAATCCTTATAATAGTAGTCTTATTTTTATTTTAATAGGATTTAACTTTTTTTAATTAATAAATAAAACATATTATAAAAAAGGGTCAATTAAGTAAATGGTCCTTATAAATATTTAGAATTTCATTTTTAGTCCCTACAAAATAAAATCGCACATTTTAGTCATTGCAAAAAAATTCGTCAGTATTTTTTAGTTCCTGTAAAATTTTCCATCAACATTTTTAGTCCCTATAAAAATTTACGTCAACATTTTCAGTCCCTAAAATGCTAAAGGAAAATGTCACAAGAGTAAAAAGTGTGATTTTATTATGTAGGGACTAAAAACAAAATTCATAATATTTATATCGACCATTTACTTAATTAACGCTATAAAAATATTAAAATAATAAGTAAAATATGTTTTTTGAAGTGTTAAGCAAAATAGTATAAAAGAAGGGTAAATTTGAAATCAAAGGTATTTCCCTCAAAACTAATTTCGTCAAAGCTGGAGCCGTAGATTCTTCAAAGCCGTAAATTCTCTCACTTTCTACCTAAAACCCTAATCGCTATTTCCCTCAAAACTGCAGCCGTAATTTTTAATTAAAGGTAAATTGCGATCGATTAAAATTTGTGCTATTACTAGTAATCGATTATGATATTATGCCTAAATTTTTGTTCTTTGAATGCGTGACTATTATAGTATGTGAATGTATCAAAATATACCGAACATGACACAAACATCGTAAGCCGGCTAATAATTTGAGAAAATCATATAATTAGTAATTTTATGTGTCGGTGTCGTGTTGACACGACTAGTGTCTGACACAGGTGTCTAACTCGGGGACATGCCTAATCGGAGAAGTGTCTTGTGCTTCACATATCAAAATTGAAAATACATCATCAAACATCTCTTTTGCATGTAATTTGATCTG
>Ga0315914_1004782_pt1 | contig 20065 bp, 7 predicted proteins | sample MpolenodulesMG_FD_203920 | JGI IMG/M metagenome (GOLD analysis project Ga0315914, IMG submission 203920) | Medicago polymorpha root nodule microbial communities from Los Angeles, California, United States - elongated nodules | ecosystem: Host-associated > Plants > Roots > Nodule | place: USA... | reverse complement strand
AGCCTGCTGAGGCTTAGAAAATACAGTTGTTGTAATTGTTCAGGTGAACAAGGTTGTAAGGTGCAGGATTTGAGAAGTTATCTCAAGCATCATAGTGGAAAATTTCACAAGATTGTGAGGAGTGGACTAACCCACATTGGGTGAACCACTATAAATTTTGTGTGTTCTTCTTCTCTTCTCTTTACTATTTACTTACAGTAAACATATCACACACAAACACATTTAATTATTTAAACTGTTTTTACACTAACACTTCAGAACGTTCTGAAATCTATCTGTTAACTTAACCATTCCAAGTTAACAACTTGAGAATAACTTTTAAGTGACAGGATTAATTTTTAAAGGGTCACAATTCAAACCCTCCCTTCCTTCTGACTATTTTATCTACTTCAAATACCCCCAACAATAGTTAACTATTGTTCTATAGTCTACGGAAGTTAACTACTTCTTCGTGAATGGTAGTTAATTGTCATTGATAGGAACGATAATTAACTATCAGTTACCAAAAAAAATGCAGTTGGCAAAATTGGAATGCACAATTAGGCATAACAACCCTTCTAGACATACCTGCCAGTCAAACACACCATTCAACATGCAGTAATTTATCCATACACAATTAATGTTTATAATTCAACAACGCTACATCATAATTCATGATTCAATAATAAGGTACCAATTAAACCTAAACATTAACATTACATATATGATTAAGATTCAACAATAATTCAACATTATGAATATTGACAATATTACACAATATTATATCAAATAATTTAAAATTCCATAACATGACGCCAAATCACTATCGACAATTCAGGCACTTGCAATTGAAACGAACCTAAAGATATAACTTATTATTTTTAATCATCCAGAAAACACATGGATACTACATCACCATCGGTGGCAGATCTTGAGTTTTTTTCTTGGGGATGCCAAACATTTTCGAAATATATATTAAACTGTGCTAATAAATTGCTGAAGTTATTAATTGAAATAGTGGTAAATTTTGCTTGAATTCAGTGGAGTGGTGCAGGTTCGAGTCTCAGCAAGGATACTTTTTATTTATTTTTTTTTATCAAAAATACAGTAGAAATATGAAAAAATAAGACATTAGGGGGTGTTGAACCCGCGACCTGTGATACACTTCTCAAGTATTTTTCTACTATGACAAGCAAAAGCTAGTGATAAATTACGACTAATATCATATATATAGAAACCTTGGGGGATACCATGGCACCTGCAGGTTCCAAGGAAGATCCGCCACTGATCACCATCATCCTTAAGCATCTCAACATGATAATAATAGTTCATTTTTCATTATCATCCCCCAAATCTATGCATGGTACATGTACACCAACATGATATTCGGTTTGATTTTCACCTAGATGAACAAAGTATTGGTTAAGTTGTGTCTGCAACTCATCCAACTTGTCGGTGGGGGTTAAAATATCTTAATCGTCCTCTTGAAAGCTTCATATTGAACAAGACCTTACACTTTTCCATCTTGAGACATGATTCACTTGACAGAAGTAGATACAATAGAAAACATCAACCTGAAATGGAATGAAAGAAACGACAAAACGAATTGTAGATTAAGCAGGGACATATATTTATATAAAATGTAAGGTTAATATATGTTTACCCCTTGTATATGAGCGACTTCTGATTTACTTCCATGTAAAAAAAATGTTTAGATTACAACCTTGTGATATGAAAATTCTTTGATTTTAGACCTTGGTGTCATCTGACAGAGCAAATTAGCTTATGTGGCGGTTGACTGTATAAATTAATTTCTTTTTTAATTTTTTTTAGTACACATGTGTATGTGAGTTAAATATCAATTTATTTTATTTAAAAAAGTTAAGAAAAATTCATCAATTCTTCTAACAAAAATCAAGCAACAACCCCACAACATAACTCATTGTGAACCAACAACAACAACGTCACCACCAAACCATTCACTATCACCATTCAAACCCATTCACGCATCAACAAACCATTCACCATTCCTTATCCCCATCACCACAACAACAACAACATCAGTGCAACAACACCATCACCATAAAAATAGCAACAACGATAGCACCCCTTTTTTCATCTTTCCTCACTCCTTGCACAAGAAAAAAACACCAATATAAAGCAAGAATTAAAAGAACAACTGTTAGTGTAAGCCCTAGAGGCCAATAGTTTATGTTAAATTTATCATTTGCATCGTGACTTTTATTATTAAATAAAATAAGACATTCTTTATTATATTTGTTGTAAGATTAATAAAGTCCCTAGAATAGATGGTTCATGTAATGAAACATTAAGTGTGACTTAATCATGAGATTATATTTACATAAATAACATTATTCTTACAAGTATCTATAGTCAAGCTCTAATATAAATTGAGATAATAATAAAACGTATAGACTATTATGTATGTAGATTGATGATCACATCTCATGGGCCGTGAATATGATATATTAAGTCTATACATAAGTATAAATATTATGAGTAATGTTTATACTGGATCGACCCACCGTGAGAATACTACATAGCATGTTTTAAAAAGTAACATAAGATATTCTCATAATGATAATGGTGTATACCACACTTAGACCTGAAACCACTATGGTCCCCAGATGTGGAATCAAATGTTTTATTGCCATTCAAACGTTGTATGTAACAAGATAACCATAACGTTGGTTAATGGGCATTTGACGAATCATGTTGAAGGACATGAGTATCCTAGACGGGATTTCAATTTATAGATATTTATAGGGAGATTGCTAATACTTGTACAATCCTTCAAATTCAACAAAATTAAATTCTTGAGATCTCCAATGAAATGGGATACCTCATACAAACATGGACAATTCTTCAGAATAACCTTTTCTAGATTTGGTAATTTTGAAAAATTTGGGGTGTCTTTCAAGTATCTAGAATGGCTTATATTGAGAATTTTAAGCTTATCCAACAACTGCAAGAAGACAAATGTTCAAAAGAAAAATTAGAGAGGTGGGAACAAATACTACTGTCATGAACCTTTGAATTTTTATTTTTTTTGGAGAGAAATCTCTCTCCAGTGGCTCTTTTAAGGTCACTAGCTTAACCTTACCTAAGCTAGAACTTGTTTTCTATGATTTCCTAATGTTATTTTCCTTGATTTCTCTTTTCTAATCGGATTATCATCACTTAAGGGAATAGGGATATTCAAGCAGTCCTTGGTGTTAGTCCTAACTGGTTTGTTGCTTTTAATCTTCCTAGTATTTTTCTTAGGTGTATTAATGCTAGTCCTAATACCAATAGGTTCACAAATGTGACTAGTATTAATTGTCATTATAGAGAATGATTTCCTAAGTTAAGGTTTCCTCCTTTATAAATGAGCTATCATTAAGGTTTTCTAAGTTGTGAATTTTCCTATTAGTATTGTAATCAGCCTCTTTGAGAGTAAAGATAGTAATCAGCCTCGTGAGAGTAAAGATAAGAATCGCTAGAGTTTGTTACCTATGATTCTTCACATTGTAAAACTTTAACTTTTCTGTCAATAATCTCTTGAAGCTCAACAAGTTTCTCAGAAATAGCATTTATCCAAAGAAATTGTTTCTATCCTGATTTCCTAACCGTTTCAGCGTATTGGTGAAGGTGCCATTTGAGTCTTAGATAAAATTGCTTGAAAGGCTTCAACCATCCAAGCAATTCTTTCTTGCTCATACTCTAAGAAGGGATCGGGTTCATCCCATCCTGGGATTTCGTAGGAGAATTCACAGTTCATAATGACAGAAAAAGAAGAGAAATGGAAAATAAGTAGTTTGAATTATTTAGTCGAAAATATCAACAATCCCCGGCAACGGCGCCAAAAACTTGATGGTCGGATTAGGAAAGTGTACCAAATCGTTTACCAAGTAATAAAGTGATAAGTAGAGTATCGTATCCACATGGATTATTATTTTGTCCAAACAACTCGCGTTACTTACTATAAGTTGACTATATAAAAAAAATAGTAAGGGGTTAGAGATGACAATATTTATATGTTACCAACAGAGCAAGTTACCTAGTTTAGTTGCAGAAAAGTAAGCAGCGGTTAGAATTCTTTGAATCCCTCTATTTATTTTGTTGGATTTAAATAACAGTCATGTCACATTTAGTTATCTTAAGTAGACTATACAAGTGATGAGGCCGTTGGGACGTTCTAACCTAGTTGGTTATCAAGTTGCACCTGCTGATCGCACGGTGATCCTTACGTGATTGGTCTATACTATCTTGGTTGATCTAGATCTATCCCTCTGATGGCTAACTGCATCTACTGATCGCACGATGATCCTTATGTGCGAGGTCTTGTTAATTCAAAGGTAATTGAAACATAAAATTAAATTGGCATTCCAAGGTTTCCAAAGGCAATGAAGGCCAATGTTCCCAAAGGTCTTCCATATATGAATCTTAGGACACTTATAGCACATTATCCTTCTCCCTTGGTAGTTCTACGAACGAGCAACCCTATCAACGTCTACCTTACCAAGAGGTCGAGGATAATGGTCTCATTATTCACCCCCCTTGGTGCTTGTTTCCTTAATTAAATAACTAGTTACATCATAGGTTCAACAAATTTTACTTTGTATTAGTAATGTCACCTCCTAAGTACTTACTACTAAGGTAAACTCGCTTTCAGTATCTTTCGTCTAGTTACTTATTTACTTACTTCCTAGATAGATATTGTAAGTGTAACAACTCGTTTTTTGCTTGAATTATTTTATTTATTTATTATATGCGTTTATATGTGTTTATTTTCTTGTTTGTGTATTTGATTTGAGATTAGTGGATTTCTAGCATAGAAGGGTATTTTAGTCATTTTCAAGACTAGGGGTATTTTGGTCATTTGGCGAGTGAGGGTAAATTAGTAATTTTAGAAGGAAGATTGTTTTTAGTGTTTTAGTGAGAATAATTATTTTTACTAAATTAGAAATAATTAGTGGTAGTTATTTTGAGATGGTAATTATTGAGATGTTTTAATGAGTTAAGTGTGTAGTAACTCTTAGAATTAAGTGGTAAGAGTTTTGAGGCCCGATAAGAGTTGTAGTAACCTAGTCCATTTTTGAGGCATAGATAGATAACTCATGAGAGTAAAATAGGGTTTTCTGAACAACGTAATCGATTACGCCTATTGTGAAATCGATTACACCCCGTTCAAAACCTCAAAAATGTATTTTTCTTCAATCCAAATGATTTTAAACTGATTCTTAAGTGTAGGAACTTATCCTAATCATCAATGGGTGTTTTTATGAGAAAAATAACATAGGATAATGGATCTAATGGTAGTCTCGTGTTGATTAACATTCAATGAAGAAACATGAGACGGACTTTGCGAATTTTGAGGAACAAATAAACTTTGTGAAACAAATATGCTATGATTGATTACCCTAGATGTTAGATATCTCTTTGATAACCTAATGTTTTTATGATGTGTAATGACTCAGAGCCCTAATTTTGGTTGATAAGATTGAAAATAGGCGTTTTTAACAAAATAGACGAACTTTGTAAAAATGAGATTTTATGATCGGGTAACTTGTAAATGACTTTGTATTCATGATAATTTGATGAAATAAGAATGAATCGATGATTGTTGGGTGTTTAGAATGTTGGTTATCATGATGTGGTGAATTATTCGTCTTTTATGCAATTTGTGCTTTGTGAAACGATGTGGTTTTCTTTTGGTGATGAATGTTGATTAATGAATATGATGATGACTCTTTGGTTGATTATGACTTGTTGAATTGTATGGATGTAAATGCTTAATAATGCAATGGTGAATTTTGGTGAAAATATTATATGATGGAGTGAATTGTATAATATAGAATTGGTGATTTATGTATTGTCGAGTCTTTACTTGAAAGTCCATGCATTCTTAGTCATGTCGAGTCTTTGGTAAAGAACATAGTCGGAGAGAAGCTACATTATTTGGTGAAGAACGTAATCGGAGATAAATTACGTTAGTGGATTCATTCAGTAAAATTATCTCCGGAATCCAATTGGTACCACATGTACGTAGAGGTGTCTAGAACATTGCATGCATTTGAAATTAGTGAAATGTGTCATACTTGACTATGAAAATTGGTGAATATGTGCATTGATGAATATTGTGTTTATGTGAATTTGTGGACTTGTATATGTTGTTTGATATACTATAATATGCATGTGGAGTTAGTATTCTAGGAATGTTGAATATGTACATGTGTATTTATTTGAAATTCTTGAATGCTTTTATTTTATTATGTGGAATAATAACTAACCCCTGTGGTTGTTTGATTGACCGCCTGCATATTTGTATGAATGGGTAAACGACTTGCATAATTGAGTTGGCCTGCTAGTGAGTTGCTCGAGGATAGCGTAGAACTACCTCCTTTTTCTTTTGCTCGAGTCTAGTTAGGCTCTGATTAGGGTTTCAGGCATTTATGTTTTATTGACATTGTCTGTTGTTGAATTTATTTGTGGAGATGATGGTTATGTATTTGAAACCTGAGATATGGTGTTGAGATTTCATTAATCATGTATGTATTTGAGGATTATTACATGTTGTTTGTGATGTTTATATTAATTGTCTTCCATTGCGAGTTTTTGAAATTGATATTATGCATGTTTTGAGAAAACGGAGTTGTAGCATCTTGAGCTCTTTGATTTAGTTAAATTAATTGCATGATTTATTGCATTTCAGGTTTAAGGTGTTACAGTTAGATATGTATACAAGATATAAATATCAAGATATAAGCATCATGATAGTAATATCAATATCAATCTCAACCCTAGTGTTTGTTGCCAAGATAAAACTCTCTATAAACCCTAGTTTGTTGTTGGCTTCTAAGCCTTGTTTTTCTACTTTGTTTTCATCTGATACAAGGTTTTTTGTTTATAGTTAAAGTAACCCTTAAAACTCTATAAACCCTTGTTTTTCTACTTTGTCAGTTTCGTTTCCATGTCGGATTCTGGACACATTTTCCATTTGAAGTGTTCGTGCTTCATAACTCACTACTATTTCAATCTTTTTTTTCTCATTAATATTCTGGATGAATGCAGGATGTGTATAAAAACATTTTGCACCGATTTAACAAAACAACTAGTGTTTTTTTTGTAAAACTTTTTTGCTTTATTGTATTTTTTTTATACTTAATGTGCTATCCGAATTTCTTTTGTAGATCAACAATTTCTTGTGATATTTTATATGACTGGATTCATATTTTCACCTAATTTTTAAAACAACATGGCTATGACTTCACCTATTTTTGTTGTTTTAGCATATATTTGTGAAATTTATGTTTGTTATATCATATTCAATGACCCAAAAAAGAGATATTTGATGTTTAATTATGAAATTCTTTATTCAAAATCATCAACACTTAGGTTACAATATTTGTCTCTTTTATTTTTGAACACAATAACAGAGCAAACAAAGAGTTTTGTTACATGGGAGGTTGTTGAGTGTGAAACTTCCTCCGCAATTTATTAAGTGTGACAACGACAGTGACATAGATCTTATCATTCATGTTGCTTAGGAAACGGAAATAAGCATGTCTCCAAGATGCAATGAGTATTAAAGATCCCCAAAATACCCAAAATCCAGTTGAAAACCCCATAGCCATGCTTATGTAAAATGGATTTATTTCCAAGTCCATTCCTTTGTCTTCATGGTTGCCGTCATTTTTATGTTCTTCACCGGGATTACATTGTGTGTCCTCGAACAAACTGTTTCTTGGACATGCTTTTGTGAGTGGAGGACCACAAAGGTGTGGATTACCCTGGTAGGAATCATTGTTGAATTTAGTAAATTGTTTGCCCTGTGGAATTTTCCCAGATAAAGTGTTGTATGATAAGTTCAAATATGAGAGGTAATCCATATTAACCATGCTAGTGGGAATGGCACATGATAAATGATTCCTCGACAAATCCAACAATTCCAACCTTGTCAGTTCACCAATATTGGTAGGAATGGAACCCACCAATTGGTTCCTCGACAAATTTAATGAAACCAATTCAACTAGCTTTGCAATTTCAACAGGGATGTCATGTGTTAAACAATTTGACGACAAGTCAATCCCTTTCACAATTTGTCGTTTATGACTACCGATTCTAGACAAATAGTCTGAAAGACTTTCCTTAACTGTAAGAAACTCCATATAGGATTTATCATTTATACTTTCTTCGGTAGCCATAGCAGGGAAGACACATCTAGGAATTGCTCCTGTCAATTGATTCTCAGAAAGGTCTAATATCTTTAAAGACTTGAGTAGGCATAAAGTTGTAGGGATATTTTCATCAAAGAAATTCCTACCCAATATAAGTACCTCTAGGATTTGCATATCAGTACCAATCCAATATGGTATGGGTCCCCTTAATTGATTCGACCCGATATCCAAAATGGTCAAATACTGACAATTTTTTAGAGTGTCTGGAATTGTTCCTGAAAGTTTATTGTTGTACATCATCAACAAGTGAAGATATGTGAGGCTATCAAAGGAAGTTGGAATTGACCCAGTGAAACTGTTATTAGCCAAGTTCAGAATAATCATTTTTGTTCCATATCTCCAACAATTTGGGATGACTCCCGACAAATTATTAAAAGACAAGTCAAGAATTTCCAACGAACTAATATTGAAACCAAACATCTCACACACATGTGAAATTGTTCCATAAAATATATTGTTGGACAAATCCAAATTTCTCGAGTTGGGAGGCAAATGAGGCAAAGGACATGAGAAACTATTGTAGCTCAAATCAAGTGTTTTAAGTTTGAATTTTTCAGAAAAATCTTGTCCACATCTATACAGTCCATTGTAGGAGAGGTTCATATACTCAACATTAGGTGACAAATCCCAAAACCAATTTGGCACACTATCCAAGACACTTGTATTTGATATATCAATATGAGAGAAATTCTTTTGAGTTTGAATCCATTTTGGAAATTTAGGACCCAAATGACAATTCGCCAAACCTATAGTTTCAAGTTTGAAATGAGGGACCCAATTTTTGCTCATTTTCAAAGTTATATGATTAAAAGATAGGTCCAACACTTTGAGGTTGCTAAAGTTAGCTAAAGGAACATCGCTGATATTACCGTCCAATCTGTTTTGTGCTAAATCCAACACAACCAATTTTGATAGTTGTTGAAGGCTTCTTTCCAATGAACCATTTAATTGATTATTAGAAAGATGCAACTCTTTCAAACTATTTTGGCCGAGAGTTTTACCTAATGTTGGTGTTATTGGACCATTGAGCATATTAGATGATAGATTAAGTGCTACAAGATTCACTAGCCTGCCAATGGAATCTGGTATTAAACCAATGAGACTATTTTTTGACAGATCAAGGGTTTCAAGAGTTGTCAATCTTTCAATTGAATATGGTATATGACCTTGTAAATTATTCTTTGAGAGATTAAGGTTTTGAAGGTGATGACAAATTTCAAACAAACAATCAGGGATAGTACTATTGAAATTATTGCCAGACAGATCAAGAGTTACAAGAGAATTAAAATTCACTTCAAGTGGAAAAGATGTTGGTAGTTTGTGAAGTTGGCAACCCGATAAACACAATGTTTGAAGAGAAGGAAGTATTACGCTAATGTCATAAAACCAATAATTTTCACATCTGCTAAGATCAACACCACTTAAATCTAGAGTTTTCAAGGAAGAAAGTCCATGAAGCCATTTTAGATTATTGCCATAGAAACTATTGCCACTCAAATCAAGTGATTCAAGTAGAGAAAGGTTTCCAAGATTATCCAAGAGGTTCCCCTTAAAATTTGCATAAGATAGGTCAAGATGTATTAAATTTTGCATGGTACCAAGAAAAGGAGGCACTCTAGATTGCATAAAATCATTGCCACTAAGTTTCAAATATCTTAAATATGGTAATTGCAGTAAAGATGAACTTAAGTCACCCTGAAGTTTATCTAAGGAATTAGAACAATGGAGATTCAGAGAAATAACATGACCTGTGGTTGTGTTACATCCTACTCCTTTCCAATGGCAATAATCATTTCCATGTGTCCATGAAGATAAAATATTTGAAGGGTCTTTCAAGCTTTTCTTGAACTCAAGAAGAGCCTTGGCTTCACTGGCTATTAACTGAGTGTTGAACCCTCCATCGCATAGAATGTGTCCCTGAATTAGAAGGCACATAATTGTTATAAATTTTGCTAAAAGTCGAAGGAATTTGGTATTCACCATCATTTTGATTCAGGAGGTTCTCAATCAGGTAACTCTTTCTTGGTTTTCTTGAATGAGCACACTACTACTTATAGGAGTTTTGGTACCTTAAGAATACAAAAGTGAAAACATCAAAATTTGCAATTTTAACCTCATTAACAGTATTAGGGGTTGATTTTAACATTTTCTTATCCATTTATCACTGATTATTAGATTCTTTGGGCAATAATTATGAGTTCTTACTAGGGCTGGAAATGAGTCGAGTCGATCTAAACTTGACTTGACCGGACTCGATAAAAATTAGTTCAACTCGAAATTTGACTCGAGTTTCTTACAAATCTTTTTTTTAACTAGAACTCGACTCGATTAGAGTTTGTGAACAACTCGGTTCGACTCATTAAGTCAAATGATATATTTCAAAAGTCAAAGTTTTTAAACTTTTTACTCATAATAAAGTAATTTAGGGGCTCACGAAATAAATAATTCACAAATCTAAGCAAAACAAAATGTTATTACATTACGCTAATAATAAATAGTAACTCGCGCAGTACGGTGTTTCATTGCATAGTTCTAAATGGGTTTGCTTTTATATATAACTAGCGAAAAGAGGGCACTCATGTGCCCATCTTTCCGTTCTTATTATTTTGCTAATGTTTGAAAATTATGAAAGGTGTTTTTTTTATGAAATTTTGATTTTGATTAAAATCAAAAAAAAAAAATGTGTTGCTTTCAAGTTATAAAAAATCAAACTAACCATGATTATCTATTTTAACGACACCGACAATAATACAATATAACAAAAAAATATAATCAATTTTTTTTAATGATACCAACAACAATTTTATTATAGAAAAAGTTGTTTAAGCGTATAATTGAAATGATGAAAAAGTAAGTGTAATATACTCATCTATTTTGTTACACTTTTTAATTATAAAGAAAAAAAAACAAAAAACATATATTCATATCATGTTTGTTACATTTGTTTTAATATTTAAATTTATTCTTATCTATTTGTTACATGTGTTATTTGTATTGAAAAATGAGGGTATTTTTGAAAAGAAAAATTCAACCCAAACATGCTGAAAAAGGGTAGTTTTCTTTATATATAGTATAGATAACAACATATCTATTTTCAAAAATATTTTCGATGTGGGACTATTTTGTTTGGAAAGGGATCCTCTCATGCCTTTATTATTGAACCATCCCTCATGTGTTTTATTTAACGGCTGAAAATTCATAACAAATAGATAAATAAAAAACAATAGTTTTGAAAAGAGACAAAACCATAGATGAGTGACTGAGATGATGACAGGACAGACAACAACAAAGAAAAAAAGTGCAGCGGAGGAACCAAATCCATTTTGTTTCTACTAGTAAGCTTAAACTAGAGCTGTACTTTATACTATTAGGCTGTGTATGTTAACTTGGATGGCTCGAATCTTATTGATAAGTGATTATTTCGGTTATATATTATTTTATAATTTTAATTGTGTATTTTTTTAGAGGGAATTTTTAATTGTCTTTTTATTTCATTGCTATTTGGTCATTGAATTAATATTATCATATAGAATGGTTAATTGTATATATAAATATATATAATCGAACCAAATCTAACGAGTCGAACTCTATATGGTTCAAGTTCAACTCATTTAGTTAACAAGCTTAATTTCAACTCAAGTTCTGCTCATTTGGTTTATGAACAAAGTTCAACGAATCAATTGTTGTGTCGAGTCTCGACCTTTGCTCGAGTTGGCTCAGTTCGATGTCAGTCATAGTTCTTACTAATTATTTCCTCTGTCTCAAACTATAAGTAGTTTTGAAATTTTCACACAGATTGAAAAATGTTCTGGACAAGTCAAAATCCTGAAAGCCTAATTGCTTAGGCCAAATACAATTACAACCCAAATACCACATTTGACATTATTACTCGCAACACACCCCTTCCCCGTGAGGGGGTGCTCGGAGAAACAGAGACCAGTTCAAACGAATTGTAACGTCTCTCTCTCCACGTTCTCGCGAATCACTCCCCGACGGTTACACTTCCCATGAATTCCTAACCACCAGGCACACGTGTGCCTTACAACGGCTCTGCAAACACCCACCTCTATATAAAGGGGACTCCTTGCAGGCCCAAAGTTAGAATCTCTCTTATCTTTAAACCCCCATTTCTGACCTCTACTGACTTGAGCGTCAGAGTGTCTGCAGGTACACCCCCCTTGTCGTTCCAGTATTAAAACTGACGTGTTCGACCACCTTACAACCACAACATTAAATAGCACCGGCAATCACCTTTTGATCATGTACGATCAGTGAGGCCGTCTGTGGGAAATTACAAGCTATCCCCGTTTTTCAATCTAAAATACCATGACTACCAACGGTGTCATCTCGCGCATCTAGAGCGAAATCCGTTGCGTCAATCGTGACAGACAAACCGCCACTCCATCTCCAACAACCTGCCCCGGACAAGGAAGCTCAGCACCGAGTTCCCAACCAGCGGCACACGTGCAGGAGCCACCCGTATATGGTCCCCCACGGCCTGACGTGGTGGCGGACAATTCCACCCGAACGGATACTCTAGTCAAATACTTACTCTGCACGGTTCAACTACGAATGTCGACAACCGAGGAGCTAAATTGAAGCCTTGCTGACTAAGAACGGCCAAAAAGGAAGTTGACCCCCCATCACACTCCTTCCCCAACCTGTAACAGAAGGGGAAGGAGCCCTTGCCTGTCCAGATCCAGATCTCCTCGAAATTCTATCAGCATGAGATCTCCAAGACATGGCTGGCATTCACCGAGTAGGGGATCGCCACGACGATGTCCCCCAAGGAGGTCACTACCAAGACGTAATTGTTAGCCTTTAAATTTGACAGGCTATTTAATATGGTCGACATATGTTTTAACCATTATCTTTGCAGGAATCGAAGAGCTTTTCGAGTACAAATGGAAGAAGCTTCGACAGAGCGTTAAGCGTAAGGCGCATAATTGGCGTTCGACGAAGCAAGGCTGAAAAGGCATTTTCGCGTCGAAGACAAGCAAAAGGGCGGGAAGCACGATTCAAGCAATGGAGCGGTTTCCTTTTAGTGGAGAACGTGGGGCAAGTGGTTGTCCAAGATGGATGAAGTGATGATCATGGAGTTAGTGGTTCGCCATCTAGGTTTTTTTAGTATAAATAGTAGTTTCCAAGCCAAAAAGTGGGTAAACATACTTTTATTTGTAGACTGATTTGTAGGCTGATTTGTAGACCACCCCTTTTATTTTAATGCATTGCATTTTACCTTTTCCTTGAGTTTACGTGCGTAAACATACTTTTATATTTTATTTTTTGCTTTATGTTAAGCTTTTAATAACATTCTTAAACCTGTCGAGAGACAATGCCTTTTTATATCAAACCCGACCTGCTCTCTAAGCAACCTGAGTGCACTTCGTGGCCTTTTTTCAAACTCTTTTCCTATAAAAAAACCATTGCACAACGTCTTGAGATTTCTAGTTCCGTCGCACTTGTAATAATCAAAACTAGCCCCCGTTTTCCAAAATCACAAGCAAACAAATTGGCACGCCCGGTGGGACCTAGTTTGTGCAATTAATTTTCAAAACCTTTTTTCAAAATCAAAACCGTTTTCAAAAACTTTTTCAAAACCCATCTCTTTGAAGAGATCCCTTTTTAGAATTTTGTTACTATTTCCAAGTAACTTTATTGCTAAAAACACCAAGTTGTTAGTGTATGGATTTGAGAAGTGGTAAATCTATGCCTCGTGCTGGTTCATCATCCTCACAATCTTCTTCACAAGCACAACCTATACAAGAGACCTCTCCGTTAGGAGATTTAAACGTGTCGACCCCTATGGGGGCAACAATGGCTATGCTAGTTTCGACGGACATGGGAGTAACCACTCCTTCGACCGTTTCTACATCTACTCTGTTGACACGACCATAATTGGGAAATGTGATACCCCCATTCACCGTTGGTGTTCCATCGAATACTAGCATGCCAAATACTAATGCTCCTTCAAACAAGCCTAGGCTTGATGATCGAAATGTAAATATGCAGTACGTTCTAAGGGAACAACCGTACGGTATGCCAACTTCGACGATGGCAAATGTACAAAATAGTGCATCTGTTTTTGCAGAACAAGCAAATCCGTTCAACGTGCACGACGTACATAGTCCCTCAAGTTCTAGCATATTTGGTCGGAATACTCTACCACCATTGACAACAAATTCGATGAATTTATTAAGACAACAAATGGATGAGAGTAACCACGAAATGGTTAATTTGTTAACGCAACAAATTAGTACCGTGTTTAATCCTTTGATAAGGGACACAACCCGGAGTTACCAAGCCTTAACCACTCAAATGGGGAGGATAACAGATTTCTTTGCACCCCCATAACTGGTTAACCAAATGATGTAGTAAATCCGCAAGTGCACGGTTTACTGATGTAGTAATAAAAGATATCGTTCCGACATGGAGTTATGAATTTAATTAACTTTCAATAAGGATTAGAGAAGAGTTCAAGTTGAAAGGTTTTGTATGTTGTTTTAAAAGAAAATAACAATAAAAAAATAAAAGCGCATTGGGATTATTGGTTTGTCATGGTGACAAATCCTTCACAAACCAAACCCTAAACCTAGAACTTTATATTGGACCTACTTTCTAAAGACAAGTTTCTCTTAACCATATCACATCTCCTTTCGGTTTCAGTGAGTGTGTTCCTCTAGCAACCATGCCTATTCTCATGGTTGATTGCTATTAGAATCCTTGAAGAACGAAACTTTATTTGTCTCAAGATTTTCTAGACTGTTCTCATGTTTCGCAATCCTTGTCTAATTTCACTTGTTCCAATATCAAAACTTCTTCTTTCGATGCTTCACTTTGATATTTGTGATGCTGAATTAATAAGTACTAACCCTCCGCTGTCGCGTTATGAGTTTGATACTTGTTAATTCATTATAAAAATGGTGAAATTAGATAAGAAAGTAGATTTATATAAAATTAGGGTTCGAGGCTTGGTTTGATTAGGATTAGGTCATTAGACTCATCCAACAATTCCAAGACAAGAAGAGTCTACTCACTCACGTTCATTGTAGACATAGAAGAGAAGAAGAAGAAGAAGAAGAAGAAGAAGAAGAAGAAGAAGAAGAAGAAGAATATAAAATAACAATAAAATAAAGGTGAACTTTTATTAAAGAAAACAATTGTCACTTATTATTTCCAAGAACAAAAGATGATTGGTTGTGATAGCTAGCTACTCTATTTATAGTTTACAATGACTTAAGCCCTAAGAAATACTCACTAGAATGTTCCACAAGAAACCATGTGTAACGCCCTATTTTCTTATTTAATTATTTTTGGTTGAGTTTAGAGTCTTTTATATGACTTATGTGATTTATGTTGATTTATGACATGTTGTGGTGTTTTAATATTTTATTAAGTGGCTTTATATTATTTTTTTTAGTAGAATATGTTGGATATTAGAATAAATATATTTGAGGGGCTGGTTTGGATTTAGTTAGAAAATACGTTGATTTAGTTAGAAAATATGTGTGGATGTAGTTAGAAAATACGTGGATTTAGTTGGAAAATATGTTGTGGGTGTGAGATATAAAAGCTAAGAGCTAGACACAAATTAGGTTACAAGCTTTTGGAGAAAAAGAGGAGAACCAAGAGAAGAGGAGAACCAAGAGAAGAGAGAACCTGTAGAGTCTTGCAATCATCTAATCTAAGGTAAGGGTGGGACTAATATTCTCTAATCTTAAGTTGTATAATTCTGAAACTGAATTTAGCATGTAGTTTTGTTGTTGTTCATGTGAAATTGAGAATTAGGGTTTAAAACCGGATTTGATGAAAGAACACGTAGAATTGGTTGTTAAGAGTGTAGGAAGTCTGTAGAATTCATAGATTAATGATGTTCAGGTTGTAGAATGATCATAGGTTGAGTTTCCTATCAATTTTGATGATTGGAGAAATTAGGTTTTGAAAATTGAGTGTTTATGTGAGGTTTTGGAAAAAGATTTTTGGGGATGGTTAAAACTTGAATTTTTCTGTAGATTATGATAGAGCTATGTGTCAGGAGCGTGTAGGCGAAAACGTCATCAAAATCCGATTAACGGTTAAAATTTTATGCGCGAAATGGTGAAAACAGAAAAACGAGAAAAAGTTGTGCTGTCAGACGAGCACAGCCGTGCGTGTGCATGGCACGGGCCGTGTGTACTTTCTGCATTTTTTGGCACGGCCGTGCATGTGCACGGCACGGGCCGTGCGTGCTGTCAGGACTTCGGTTTCGCGTTTTTTGTGCTTTTTCACCCATTTCTGTTTTGAATTAGCCTTTGGTGTAAACATGAAAGTTCTAGATAATTTTATTAGCTTTCCAATGACTTTGGTTTGACTTGAAAATGATTTTTGGTTTTTGAGTTATGATGAAAATAATCCAAGGAGGTCTTAGTGAAATTTTATGAAAATCCCGCATAACTATTTCTAAGTCAACCCAAAACTTGTGGATTGTCTCCAAACTTCAAAGCTTGTGTACTATGAGTTCAATTATACTGTTTAAGAGTATTTAACCTATGTTGTGATGAGTCTAACTTTGTTTGTCATGAATAACCTTGATTGTTGAATTATTATGTTGCAATTAAATGATGAATTATTACATGAAAATATGTATATATGTTGATGATTATTATATGAATAACTTGTTGATGGAATATTACATGAAGGTATGTATATATGTCGATGATTATTATATGAATAACTTGTTGAGGAATTACTACATGAATGCTTATGTTGAATTAACATGATGATTTTATGATGTTGCAATTAAATGATGAATTATTACATGAATGTTTATATGTTCATGAACTATGATATGAACTGCATATGTTGAATTAACTTGATGAATATCTATGAGATTATAATGTTGGAGCTGTACGTTGTTGTTGACGTTGTCGTTGATGTCTTGCGTTGTTGTTGATGTTGTCAATGTTGTTGATGTCGTCAAGTCGTTGAAGTTGTACGTTGTTGTTGAATAAGTTGTTGAGTCCATGCACACTCATATAAAGTTGGGGGCTCATGCCTTGTTGAATATTAATCATTCATATTGCGTTGATTCTAGGAGTTTATACTCCAGCGTTGTCTTTGAGGAGTTATTTGCTCCAGCTGGCCTTTAGGAGTTGGCTGCTCCAGTGTTGATTTTAGGAGCTATGCTCCAACGTTGATTTTAGGAGTTATACTCCAGCGTTGCTTGAAGAGCTTTTTCCCCTAATACGTTGATTGGTATCACATGCATACTGCATAGTCGAGTTGTTGTTGCGTCGTGCATTGTCGTTAACGTTGAGTTGTTGTTGTTGTTGTGGTTAGTTGTTGTTGTTGTTTCAAATGCTAAGTAGAAGCAAATGAAGCATATGTGAAATAAACATGATGATAAGTATATGTAAACTATTATTGTTGTTAATTATTGTTGTTTGAGTTGTTAAATTCCGTTGATGAATTATATGCTTATTATTATTGAATGTGAAATCTCACCCCTTCTGTTTGAATGTTGCCCCTATGTTGGTAACGTGCAGATAACCAGGCTTAGCTGTTGATGTGAGTTGACTCTCTCGTGTGTCATCTTAGGGTCGCTCTGATACGTAACGGGATGGAGATTCTTGCCTTGTTTTCCATTGTTACGTATTGTTTTATGAACTGTGTTGTTGAACCTTTTTGGATTAAGAATTTCCTTTAAGTTATTTATGTTGAGGTCGTAGTGCCAAAGATTGTTGAACAAAGTTGTTGATTTTTGAAGTAATGTTCCGCTGCGATATAAATGAATTTTTGACAAGGTTGTTTTGATAAATAGTAACTTTACTCTATTTATGTTTTAAAAGTGGTGTGACATTCTGTTTTACGTTGAATACTCTGATTATCTGTATTATTTACATTGTTGGGAAAACGGGGTGTTACATCCACCATCTCCTTCAATCTCACCTTGACACTTATATAATGGACTCCAAATGGAACGTACCTCAACCTTTCATATCTGCTTACCCCATCCTTAAGCAGAAACTCACTTCAACAACCATTCCTTTGATTCCAAAAGATGACAAACTCATTTGGAAAAATTCACATGATGGATCCCTATCTTTCAAAGATGCTTACACTTTCCATGCTTCTAATCATCCTCAATGTCTTAGCTGGAGCAAAATGATATGGCATGCTGCTATTCCCCCGTCCAAATCTTTCTTAGTGTGGAGAGTATTCCATGACAAATTACCCACCGATGGCAATCTCTCTAAAAGAGGATGTCTGCTACCTTCCATTTGTAATCTTTGTGGTGCTGCGCAGGAAACTTCTATGCACTTGTTCATTGACTACCCTTTCACAACTGATATATGGCACTGGCTCGGTTCCTTGCTGAACCTAAATTGCAACTTAACATCCTTCTTGGACATCATCAGAATCTCTGATAGAAATTGGTCCCCTCATTGTAAACTTGTCATTCTGGCTGCCATCATTTATTGCTTCAACATAATCTGGCACTGCAGAAACCAAAACAGGTTTAATGATAAGAGGATCAAGGTTGCCTCAGCTATCAATCTTATTATTACAGGAACATCCCTTTCAGGTAACGGCTCTACGCTAGCAGCTAGTTCTTCTATTGCTGAATTTGTTATTCTCAAAAAATTTGATGTAAAGATCAATCCTCCAAAATCTCATAACATCAAAGAAGTCATTTGGTCTCCCCCAATCTTTAACTGGGTTAAGTGTAACACTGACGGGGCAGCTCAGGGTAATCCGGGTTTGGCAGCTTGTGGAGGAATTTTTAGAAACTCAGATGCTGATTTTCTAGGGGCTTTCTCCGTTAATTTGGGAGTCTCTACTGCTCTTCATTCTGAACTTATAGCAGCTATGTTAGCAATTGAAATTGCCAATGTTAAGAATTGGCACAACCTATGGTTAGAAACGGATTCCATGCTAGAAAAAAATTTCTTGGCGTTCAAATCTTCTAAAATTGTGCCTTGGTCTCTAAGAAATAGGTGGGACAACTGTCTTTTCATTTTATCTATGTTTAATTTCAATGTTTCTCACATATATAGAGAGGGTAATCATTGTGCAGATCAACTTGCAAACTTAGGTTTAACACTGCCTTCTTATTCTTGGTTCAACAATGTACCTCCTCAATCTAATCACTTCCCTTCTTCTTTCCCCCCGCGCCTAGGTAACAAAAAAAACAAACAACAATGTTTATCCGAATGATGACAAAATTTCTTAATATCATTTGTCTCAAGTTAATAAGTTTTGAAAATATTATTTGACCATTGAATGTGCTCCAAGTGTCATTCATTTTTACAACTAACCATTTCCTCTCGAGTAACATTTTACAAAGGACTTCTTGACTTCAAGAATGATCACAATTTCTTAGCTTATTTTAATCTCAATATTTAGTTTATAGATATTTATAATTTATATAGTAATTAAATTAATTGTTTTCCCTTTGTGTCTATCACAATTTACATGTTGAACAAGTGACTTCAAACACACAAGAGGGGGGTGAATTGTGTTCTTTAGAAAACGATTTAAGATAAGCACTTAAAAAAATGTTTTAATCAATTAAAATAAAGTGCTTATAAAAGGTTTAAATAAATATAAAAATAGATATAGTGAGATAAAATAAATGACAATTAAAGTAAAAGAGATAAAGGGATGAGAGACAAGACACAAGAAGTTTATACTAGTTCGGCCTAAAACAAGAAGGCCTAGTTTAGTCCCCAAGGAAAAACCCCTTGAGATTTTCACTGCTCAAGCTTTTAATTAGGATAAGCTGGTAACCTTTACAAATAACGAGCACTCTCCAAACAAAACAATCCTTTGTAGAAGAGTCTCTAAAACCAAGAGATATCACCTCT
>Ga0315914_1004781_pt1 | contig 20072 bp, 18 predicted proteins | sample MpolenodulesMG_FD_203920 | JGI IMG/M metagenome (GOLD analysis project Ga0315914, IMG submission 203920) | Medicago polymorpha root nodule microbial communities from Los Angeles, California, United States - elongated nodules | ecosystem: Host-associated > Plants > Roots > Nodule | place: USA... | reverse complement strand
TTTAGGAGTTGATGCTCCACACGTTGATTTTAGGAGTTTATGCTCCACACGTTGCTTTAAGAGCCATTGCTCTACACGTTGAATTGAGAGCCTATGCTCTAACACGTTGATTGGTACCACATGCATACTGCATAGTCAAGTTGTTGTTGTGTTGATTGCATTGTCGTTAATGTTGCATTGTCGTCGTCATTGTTGAGTTGTTGTCGTTGATCTAAATGCTAAGTAGAAATAAATGAAGCATATGTGAAATATTATTGTTGTTTAGGTTGTTAAATTCCGTTGATGAGTTATATGCTTATTATTATTGAATGTGAAATCTCACCCCTTCTGTTTGAATGTTGCCTCTACGTGGGTAACGTGCAGATAACCAGGATTAGCTGCCGATGTGAGTTGACTCTCTCGTGCGTCGTCTTAGGGTCACTCTGATACGTAATGGGATGAGGATTATTTGCTTGTTTTCCACTGTTGCGTATTATTTATGAACCATGTTGTTGAACCTTTTTGGATTAAGATTTTTAATTAAGTTGTTTATGTTGAGGCCGTAGCGCCAAAGTTGTTGAACTATGAATCTATTTTCCGCTGCGATGTCATTGAGAATTTGACGAGGTTGTTTTAATAAATAGTAACTTTACTCTATTTATACAATTTGATAGTGTGGCATTCCGTTTTACGTAGAATACTCTGATTATTTGTATTATTTACATTGTTGGGAAACGGGGTGTTACAACAATCAAGTAGATCCCTGTCTTACATGTTTATCTTTGCAATTGCAAAGTAGAAAATAAGAGTTTGAGTTGTAACTCATTAATCTTGTATTGAACATAATTAACCATATGATGTCACTATTTTTTTGTCAAAATAGCGGAACTGTTTCTTAATTTGCAAAGATATTTGTTGGTTTACATAGTGTGTTTCTAGCTCTACTTCTGGTCTAATATTAAAAAAATTGAAAAAAAGTTTTAATGACACATCCCATCTTATTGATGGTTGTAAGTTTGTATCGTTCAAAATTCAAATACGATACAATTTGAAAGACAAAAAGTCACCAAGAGAAAAGCAAAGAAGCCCACAAAATATGAAAATTAAGGTACACAAATCAGCTTTATGATATTCTTCCATTCCTGCAATAAATGTGCTACAAACCCATTAAAATATAGCCAAAAATTTCACTTTGTTACAGTACTGATATTGATTAATCATTGTTTGGATGATGTGATTGAGTACACATATTTGAATTTTCATGGATAGAAAGTAAAGGAATATCTTCATGCGATTTGGTTGGCATACATTTGCTCAATATGGAAGCAACTCATTTACGTAAAATTGCTAGTTTGGTCATATGTGAAATCCAAAGATAAAGCTTTTTTATATGACTTCTATCGATGGGAAACTCAACCACTATGTTTTAGAGTGGGTTTTGTTGTAAGTTAATTGATTTATTATTATTTTTTATTGCGTAGAGGGCCAAAAGACCCAAAAGAGAAAATTACAACTTAAATAGACGAAGGATGGTGACCCTTGTATGGTTAGCAACTAACAAGTGTTTAATTTGAGTCAGTCATGACTCATAAACCATCAGATTTGAAACCATGCTACCTGCAATATTAGATAGTGCATCAACATAGTAATATCTTTGCGAAAAGAGTGTTACACTTCCACCTCCCAATCCAATTATAGCAAGTGCCTATTCTTTTGAGCCAAACCGCATCTAATCAGATTAATCAACTCTCCATTTGAAGCATCATAGTCACAAATTTAAAGCATCATAGTCACAATTAAAGAATCAACATTCAACTCCACCAAATTGAAACCCAACCATGACATACACTTACCTTGGTTTGGTGACACCGTTGAATTTGGTGCTTTTATGGAATAAATAAGATTATAACTTTTTGGTCCTAACACCACTAGTGTTATGACCGTGAGTTGATATATATATGAAGCTGCTAATTTACATCCACCTAAAAACACTAAAGTGTAAATTAGTAAGTTACATCTACCTAAAATTATTAAAGTGTAAGTTAGCAACTCATACCCACTTGATTATTTATACTCATTTTTATAAATTTTATCAAATTGTTTACACTCACTTTAATTATTCTAAATATTGTTTCCTTAAAAGTTTGTCTCACATATATTATAACATCGTTAAACATAGTTTTTTTTGTTTTATTTTTTCGGGATTCCTATTTTTCTTTTCTTTTGTTCTTGACAAAGTCACTAAAGTAATTTTTTTTTGACTAATTAATATACTACTATTCACAAAAAAAAAAAATTAGCTTGAGGCCCATTAATTCACTGTGTGAAGGAATATTGGAGCTGTAGCAACAACGATACAGGGAAAGGGGAAAATAAAACACGCAAGATTATTGTTGTTCCGTGAAACACGTTATTTTGTTTTCTTAATGACTGTTAAAGTGAAATTTACGAAACTAACCTTTTATTTCAAGTGACTTGAACAATGGATATTGGTTTTAAAAAAAGCTTACTAATTTATACCTTTAATATTTTTAGGTGGGAGTAAATTAGGTGCCTGCATTTAAAAAAAATATTGCTATGGAAAATAGAAAATGTATATTCACACAAAACACACGAATGAGTGTAACCTCTGAAATGCTAATCATCGATAAATGTATATTTTCTTCTTTGATTTTATTTAACTCTTGGCTGTTCATTGTCAAAAAAAAAAATCTAGGCTATTATTATATATGGTTATTCTTTAATTTTCTTCCTTAATTATGATCAACTATAGGAGAAGACATTCCACCGTCAAAAAATAATAAATTGAAGAATTCCAAACGAATATATTTAAATTACTTCTCTCTTATTTAAAAAGTTTAGAAGTGTTGACCAAAAAAAAAGTTTACAAGTTGATGAGTCCAAAAATAATATGACAAGTGTTTGGAAATTCAAAATGTCTTTGATATCGTATTTGTTCAATTTGTACCAGAAAATTGGTCACAAGGGTCACACACTTGTGTTCTCAGCAAGGAGAAAGAGAGAAAATGTATTAAAACCAAAAAGAAAAGATGTAAAAAATAAAGAAAATCAGAGGCATAATTAAGAAAAGACATCACAGTAGAAATTTATGATGATTGATCATATCCATAGGTTAATATTAAATTCAATGGTCAACATTTATGATTCGGAGCAAGAGGCAAACCCGTCGAAGTCAAGCAACTGTCTTTAAAGCGGGAAGATTTGAATTTCAAAAGAGAAGTGGTTTTCTCAAGGAGAACATGGGAAACAAGCGGTTGTCTACATGGAGGAGTACTGATCGTGAGATTAGTTTCTTTCCACTTATTTCCTATGTATAAATAGTAGTTTTCTATAGGAAAAACGGGTCGCAAATCACCTATACAGAATTCTAAAACACTCAAAGTACATGCACAAGAGAAAAGAGTCATAAAGAATGTATGTAAGAGATTTATCAAACCACCTTTATTTTTAATACACTTGCATTTGCATTTTTTCTTTTCTTTAAGTTTCTGCAATTTAAACTTAATGCACCTTTATCACTTTTAAAACCAGTTGAAAGATGCCACATGGTCTCGTCTCGTTCGTTAAGCAACCTACGAACTCGATGACCGCACAACAACAGAATGCACAACATGTCCTAGGATCTCTGGTTTGGTCCTTCTTGTTATAATCAAAATCAGTCGGTATTTGTTTGCCAAAAACACCAGTAAACAGATAGCAACTACTAATTCAGTAAACGTTCTATTTTTTATTTCCGCTTTAACGTTCATTTCAGGAGAATAAGGCGCAATTGTTTCATAAATTATTCCGAGCTCTTTATAATACTCAATGGACATGTGTGATATATATTTAGTGTCTCCGCCACTACGAAAACGCTTGATTTGTTTTATTGAATTGAGTTTCAATTTCTTGAACAAATATTTTAAGGGAAATGTTAACTTATGCCCTTAAGACACAAGATAAGGAACCGAACATAGCAATTTTTTTGTTGGAATGTGTGCATTCAATTTAATTTTTGAATTTGTAATAATCAGAATGCACAAAACTTGAGGGAATATTTCTACTTTTAGGTTCCTTATCTTGTGCCCTAAGGGCACAAGTTAACATGACCCATATTTTAAACATATCAAGCGCATCACTTTTATTTTTTATTAGATACACATAAGTGTAGTCGGAGCAGTCATCAATAAATGTGATAAAATATCTTTGTCCGTTTCTAGTCAAGTTCGCATATATTAGAATGTATTAAATCAAAAGGTTCAGTTTCTCTAGTTACTGATTTATGCGAGTCTTTTGTTATTTTTGCTTGACTACAAAATTGGCATTTTTCAAAATCATTATAAGATAATTTCAGAATTAATCATAAACCGCTCATATTAGAAATGATTTGTTTGTTTACATGACATAGTCGTGCATGCCAAATATTAAAATCACACAACATATAAGTAGAAGAAGAAATTTTATTGATATCAATGTTTAACTTAAACATGTCATCTCCTATAATTTGTAATGGTGTACATATTAGCTCCCAAAAAATACCGTTTTTAGTAATGGTGTACATATCAGCTCCCATAATTTGTTCAAACCTAGCCTTATTTAAAAGAAAACCAGAAACAAGATTCTTCCTAATTTTTTGAGTGTGCATCACTTCCTTCAATATCAGAGTCTTTCCGGAGGTAAACTTCAGCTCCACGTCTCCGATTCCAGCAACTTCAGTGATATGAGAATCTCCCAACATCACCTTCTGATCTTCAAAAGTAGTGTATGTCTTGAACATAGCACGATCAAAGCAAACATGGCGAAAGGCGCCAGTGTCCATCCACCATCCATTAGATCCACCAACGATATTGATTTCAGTTATCATAGCGGTGTACGACTGCTCCTCAGTTGTTGTCAAGTGATCATGAGCCGGTCTATTGGATCTGTTCATGCACTTTCGTGCCAAATGACCTGTTTGACCGCAATTGTAGCAATTGAACGGTTTTGCAAAATTATTCTTAGGTGGTTGTTGATTTGGGGCCTTTTGGGGTTTCCCATTCTTATTCCGATTGGGATTCTTATTTGTAGGGCGGTTCTGATTCTTAAATTGTTTGCCCTTAGGCTTCAGAACAAGAGCTACAAATTTCTGTTTAGTGTTTTCGTTTGAGACATCAAACACCTCTTCATTAAGATCTTGTTTCCTTGCCTCTTCTTCAATTTGAAGTCGAGTAATCAGAATTTCAAGAGAAAACTCCTTAGTTTATGCCTAAGGGTATTCTTGAAGTCCTTCCAAGCAGGGCGTAGTTTATCAATTACAAGAGCAATTTGAAATTGTTCGGGTAACAACATACCTTCAGCAAAGATTTCATGACCTATTTTTTGAAGTTCTTGAGATTGTTCTTCCACAATTTTGTCACCATCATCTTATAGTTCATGTATCGGTTGACAAATTTTTTTTTGGATCCAACTTCTTGAGTGTCATACTTGTTCTGGAGTGCTTCCCAAACATGTTTAGCAGTATCGTAGATTCCGTACAGATCGTACAGATTATCTCTGAGTCCATTCAAAATAAAGTTTTTGCATAGATAATCATTTTTTGTCCAAAGGGTAAAAGTTATATTGGCTTGTTTCACCTTTTCAGCATATTCACCATAAATTTTTCCAACAAAGATTTCTTAGTAGGATCAGACGTACCTGTACCCATAGTTGCCTGACCGTTACTATTCAATGCGGTAGGAATCGAACTCGCAGGTATCACACGTATGTCCTCCTTCAAGACATAGGCAACCTTTTTCACGGTTAAGAAAAATCACATTTTTTGTTACCATCGCTTGAAGTGACTGCCACAGAATCCTATGCACCACGAGAATAAAAAAAAAGTAAATGTTATTATTTTAATACTCCTTACCAACGTAAGTGACAATATTTTGTAAATAAGAAAACATAAGTATATGAAAAAGTGACTTGAATATAAGTTTGTTCATGTTTAGATACACTCGCGGAAAAGTGGGTTTGAGAATAAATTTGAACATATAAAAAACATATTTGGAGTCAAAAGTTACAAATAAGAGTTAGCTTAAGTTATAATTTATTTTATAGGCAAAATCAATATTTCAATGGACATCATCCAAACATATCAAAATCAATTAATTTTTTTAAAATCACTTTTTACTCTCTTTACCTTAAAACAAAACACATACATACGTACTTACGACATAAACTCCAATATGATGATTGTTTACGGCATAAGGTTGGAATATAAGTTGCTTTCACATGAAGAGACAAAATCAATCATTATTTCCTATTTTCTATACAATACAATAGGTTTAAAATTTGATGTGTAAAAGTATATATTTCAATATTAATATTTATTAATAAAATAGAATTACTTTAATGAATGACAATGTAATTTATGAGACTAACCAAAAATAAGGGTTAATCCTAGTGACAATATTTGTAAATAAGAAAAAATAGGTATGATTGATTTTGTAGAATGAAATTAAAACTGTAAGTGAATGTTGATGAGTTTAGTTTTTATCCCTAATTATTACAAAAGTTATGGAGAATGTTGATGATTAATTTGAAGAGTAAAACAAGAGTAAACAAAAACAAATTAAGATCTATGTGTGCTGATATCACACACTAGCTTATGGTGTGCTGATATCTATAGGATCCTACAACTAACTAAGTAGTTTGCTTAGAGGTCTTAATTTTGTTTCTAGGAAACATATTTAAGATCATTGTTATCATTGTCGTTTCTTTCTTCATGGTTGAAACAAATTGTTTCCTAGAACCTATGATCTTAAATTTGATAATAGGATAATAGTGAAAGAATTGTCCCAAATTAAACATGACAAGTCACCTATTTTATTAAAATAAAACACAATTAAGTGTTGAAAAAAAAGTCAAATTGATTTTAATTAGTAAATATGATGATCATGATTATTGAGTAAGAAAATAAGTTAGAGAATAAAATTGGATGTAGTTAGTAGGAAAACAACACTCTAGTTTGTTCGATCTAGGCACTGACAAAATCACTTCAAAGTTGCAATCTTTTTAAGTTTTGGATTATTGGTGGGTGTGATCTGAAAGTTTGATTTTCGATTTGTTTTACTTTTTGTTGTTTTTGAAATGACGTATTTTCATAGCTCAATCTTTCTCTGTTAGATAGCAATAAAACTGAAATAAGAACGCAAGAACATAATACAGTAAAGATTTCACAAATTTGTGAAGTGCATAAATTCAGTAATTTCATTATTATCTTTTGTTGTGTTGGTTTTGTTCGAAAAGGAGCCATATTGTTACCCATTATTTAGCAACTAATAATAACAAATAAAGAAAATCAACGGCATAATTAAGAAAAGACATCACGGTAGAAATTTATGATAATTGATTGATCATATCCATACGTTAATATTAAATTTAAGGGTCAACATTTGGAGTGTTTGTCCTAAACCTAACATACCCCTTCTCAAATATTTAATATTCAACATGAACATGAATATAAGTTATCTTCCATTATTTATTTTAAACTGAGGAAATAAATTAAACATAAAGATAACCTAATGTCATCATGGATGGGGTGTGTAACACTTGTTGTTGCATACGCACAACCATACCACCGGTTTGGAGATTGGGTCTCGCAATGGTGGAATTGAGACAAGGGTAGGTATACATGGAAGACAATTCTCACATCTGTCTTTGCAATCTGGAGGTGTTGACAAAAGCCTCCTTGACAAAACATTAGTCTTCTCTGATTTTCTTTGAGACTCTACTCCTTTTACAGTTTCCTCAGCATGCTGTCAAAATATATCGTAAGTAACCAAATAGAATATGCAAAAATTTAATTAAAAAAATAATATGCTAAATATTAAAATAAACATGATATAAAAAGTAGATGATTAAGCTAGTAATGGAAATCTCAAATTGAATAACATGTAATTATTATAAAATTTACTCTATTTTACTAAAAATGATTAAAGGAGCTTTTTAAGAAGTGCATATTAGATGCATTCTTAAAAAATGGTGTGCATTCATGAGACTAAATATGATATAAGGAGCGTTTTTAAGTGCATATTTGATCCGGTCAATACAATCCAAATTCATATTCATATCCGTCTTTGACTGCGTTTTGGGTGTTTATTCCTTAACACGCCTTGTGTTAGGAAGACCTTTTGGCAATATAATTTATTTTAGCATCTTCTAAAAAAAGATACCTGATTTCTATATATTTGGTAAAAAATAAATAAAAAAAGATACCTGGAATTCTTCATAACTTGAAAGAGTAGGAAATCCAATCTCTACAGTGAAAAAGAATAAACCACGTTATTTTTTTTTTCATCAACAAATACACATATAAAGTATAACAAAAGTATTTTTTATGAAGGAAAAGTATAACAAAAGTATCATCGAGCATCAATTCAGTATTATATAAAAAAATCAAAATGGGACCCGTACCTTCATTAGTAAGTATGTTGCAGATAATCTGGGTCGAGGAAGTAAAACTACCAAAGAATATTGTACCAACTGAGATCATAAAAAAGAAGACACAACAATAAAAATGAATTTTTTTCAGCAACATATTGGTACTTATAATTCTCTCAATAAAACAAAGAAAAGTTTATACTAAAAACAAGAAGACTTGCCTATGAGTACTCATTTTTATGTAAATAAATATATAAGCACAAAGTCTTGACTAAAAAGATAAAGTGTGAAATAAAAATAGAAATGCTTCAAAAATTTTAATCCCAAGTTAATTGCACATTAATGTTGATTGAAATTTGTTTCTTATTCATTTCTAATTTCGAAAGTCAACCCGATTTGGTTTGCATGAATTTTGTGATTTGTTTCTTATTTTATTTTTTGAATGACAAATGTTAGTAGGTTGAGGAAGATTGTTTCATGGAATCAAAATGTATTCCCAGGATTAACTTTCCCGAGATTATATTAGTGGAAATTTTATTCCTAGGAATGTTTGACAAAAGTGTTTGGCTGTTAATTTAAATTCTCAGGAATTGTATTTTAAAGAAATGGTATAATTATTAAAATACCCTTAGTAAAATATACTAAACATATACAAATTTTTTTAAATTATTTTTGGTCATTGTACAACAATATAAACTAACATGTCTTGTCAAAAAAAATATAAACTAGTTTTCTAGTGAGAGAAACTCCAACTTCTCTCTAAACTTTCTTTCTCCTTTGTTCATCGAGGAGGGGTGGTTTTAGGTCATTTTTTGACCTAGAATCACCCATCGACATCTTTTTTCCCTTTTCTTTCGATCTAAATAAGTGGTTTTCACATATATCAAGTTTTTTCTTTTGTGTTTTTTTTGTGATTTCGTCGTCTAAGTGTGACGTTGTGTTGTTCGTCGTCTTGTGCGACGTTTGATTTTGCGTCTTATCGCGGTGTTCGTTTATTTCCTATTGAAAGATCGACATCAGTCAATTACAAATTCAACCAATGATTTGAGCGTCAACGTTGAAGATCCGGAAGCATGTGAATTTCTATGACTTAGGTTTTATCATATTATTTGTAGGCATTTTTCCGTTTTATGCTATTAACTTGGGTGCTGTGAGTTTGTTCGCAGATTCACCCTTTACGTTTTTAGCGATGTTTGTATCTGATGTAATCTATCGATTTGAATAAATGAATATCGTTTTATTTTTGTCAAAAAAAATATAAACTAATGTGTTTCACCATTTTAGTTTATCATACATCAATTCATCTATTTCTACTATGTCTACTTTTAGTAAGAAACCAAAATAACATGAGTTTTATTGTTCTAATACCTGAGTGAAAAAATAAATAAATGCACCACCTATCAAAATTCATTCAATGAAAGCAGGCAACGAAGAGTGTTTATGCTTATGAAAGAAAGTGTTTAATCGAAGAAATGAAAAAAACGTGGCACATAAATTGGGTGTAGAGATGTGATGGTAGTGGTGTGGTTGGCGGTTATTTAAGGGTATTAATAAACTTTTGAGAAACAAATTTTGCCAACCGCCGGGAATAAAGCATTCCCATGTGGGAATAATAAGAGAGTACTTCCTCCGGTCTCAAATGTAAGCAATTTTTTATTTTTTAGGTTCATTCAATAAATGATGTATGTAGTCTATATTATAAACTACATATATTATTTATTGAATGAACTTAAAAAGTGAAAAGTTTCTTACATTTGAGACCGGAGGGAGTAATATGATTGAAAAAAAGTTACCGGGAATGTTTTGTTTTATTCCTTGGAACTTTTTTGTAGGGGTGTAAGTGGTTCAGACAAAACCAACGAAACCGAAAGTCCAAACCGAAAAAATATCCGACCTTGTTTGGTTTGGTTTGAAACCGATCCGAACCAATCGAAACCGATCTAGTTTGGTTTGGTTCATGGTTTTTCATTTTGAGATCCGTGAAACCGATGAACCAATCCGATGATAACCACACTCCTTATTTTACTAATATTATTCTACCTCACACAAACTTATGGTTAGGTCCAAAACTAAACAAAATAATTTTTAATCCATTCACTTTCTCTCATCTTCATCTCATCTCATTGCTTATAACCACACTCCTTATCTTCATCACATGGATGAATGAATCTTGGATCATATGTATGAAATATTGAGTAAGGTTAGTTATAAAAAGTTGTTTGGAAAATAGAGAACATGAAAAAACAAAATATGAAATACAATTATACAAAGTTCCATGCAATATTTTGTGAGAATATGAATTTTTTTAATTGCATTTTTAAATAAATCGATCAACCGAACCAATCCAAACCGAATCAAACCGATTACTTTGGTTCGGTTTCTTTTTTGAAAAACAGTGAAAACCAAACCAATCCAAACCGATGAAGGTTTCATCGGTTCAGACATTTTTTTGACTGAAAACCAATCCAAACCGAACCGTTACACCCCTACTTTTTTGTGTGCATGTGTAAATAGGAATAAATTATTCCCATCTTAAATTTCTGGGAATTTAATTTATAGAGGTGAAACAAACGTTCCTACTTACTCCAAATCTTGCCTTTAATTATATTATCAACTAATAGCTTAGATTGATTGATAATAAGTGATAAGGTAGGCTTTCATATTATTTTATTTTTTTGAGAGGGGGTAGGCTTTCATTTTCTTCTCTGTTAGAGTTGACATCCTTCACCCAAAAATGGTAAAACAATTAATGACTTTCAATTTAATTGCTGTTTTTTTACTCTCTCCCTTTGCGCTTTTTTTATACGCATAAGGAAGAAATTGTTTTGTAAAAGGCTTATCAATAAAACTTGAAAACCCATCCATGGATATTCTTCCACCAAAAAAAAAACGTGAAACCCCTATCACGACAAAAGAACACAAGATGTAAAACTCATATTGGCTACCAGTTAAGCATAGTTTTTTACTTATTTTTTTGCGTTAACAGTGATTTTCACTCTTGTAAAATATATCATTTTCGGTTTGATTTGAATCCCCGTAAATTATTTTTTTTCCAGAATACCCCCTCCCCCATCCAACTCAGCATATTCGCTTAGGTGGCGCTGACTTGGCGTTTTTTATTTTTTTAATTGGCCACGTGTAAAAAAACATTTCCACATCAGATTTTATTTTTAAAATATTTGAAAATTAATTTAAAAAAATAAAAAAATCCAAAAAATCATGAAAATATTCAGATTTTTTTCCAAAAATTTAAGAAATAAAAAAATTCAAAAATAACATTAAGATTTTTTCCGAAATATATAAAAACAGAAAAATAGTCAGATTTTTTCCAAAAAATTTTAAAATCGAAAGAAGTTCTGAATTTTTTTTTATGTAAAATAAAAAAAAAGAAAAAACATTAAAAAAAATTGGAAAATTGTTTTTTTCCGAAATTAAGAAGATTTTTAAAAATTCTGGAATTTAATAAGTTGTTTTCTGAAGAAAAAAAAGTTATTACCAATTTTGTTCAAAAATCAGAAAAAAAAACTATAAGTTTTTTTTTAAAATTTAAAAAATTAGAAAATATAATCAGATTTTTTTCAAAATTAAAAAGATTTTAAAAAATTCTGGAATTTAATTTTCAAAATACAAAAAAAAAACAAATTTTCAAAATAAAAAAGGTCAGATTTTTTTTAAAAAATCTGGATACAAATTTTGAAAAAAATTCAGATTTTTTATTCGAAAATTTTATTTCTGAATATTTATAAAATATTGGGAAAAAGATAATTTTTTTTAAGGAAATTATGAAGATTTTACGATTTTGGCTAATGATTCTAACAAAAATCCATTTTGGGGCTATAATAAGAATTTTTGTGGTGATCCAACGTCACCACAAAATACCTACGTTTTTATTTTCTCGCTCCGTTAGTTTTAAATTTAGTTTAATTATTATTCAAAAACAACAAAAACATGCAAATTGTATCACACTCACAAAAAATATTTTTATGAATAAACCTTGATCCCAAATCAAGTGACCTCTTTATTTTTTCTTTTCGTAATCAAACATTAATCAATTTAATCTTATTTTGAGTAATTTTCTTTAATATAAAAAATACAAACCAATTCTTATTTGCCACTTGGCTTTTCATTTTAAAACCTTTTTCAAAACTAATAAAAAAAACACAAAACAAATCAAACGAAATTTTTTACCCCGATCTACGAGGTTTTGATCCCTCACGGGTACGTAGGCAAATGACACTCGTCCTTCCAAATCATAAAAGTGTAAATAAAACCAGTCTCTATTTTTTAATCACTTTAACTCCATTTCTTTTAAAGCAAGCAAGTTTATAGCACATTATTTAAATAAAATCAAGAGGTTCCCGTAGGATATTACGGACATAAAGGGTGCTAATACCTTCCCTTTATGTAATTAACCCCCGAACCCTAAATCTTTTCAAAATATGGGGTAGTTCGAAGTTTTTCCCCTTTTCTCATAAAAAAATTAAATGTTCAGTCGTGAAATAACTATTGAGTCAAACGCTAATCAAATAGTCTTGATCTCCAAAAAATGACGCGACAAGAAGCTACAAGAGGTAACACTTATTCTCACAATATCTCTGATAATGTAGTAGAAATAGAGTCTACCTCAACCTCAAACTCTTCAGACCCCATAGATGATATTCCCATGAGTAGAGTCTATGAAAATCTAAACAAATCTCTAGCCCAATCACCATCTACCGAGCACCCGAAAAAGCCTGCTGATGATGAATTTGTGCATATGTATCCAACTGTTCTAGAAAGAATAGGTGAATTGGGTCAAATGAGAGTTGATGTATGTCAAAGACTACCTACTGATCATCCTTTGCAACCACCATACATTCAGCCACTTCAAACTATTCCTGCTGATGTAGAAGTTGAAAGTGAGCAAGCATTACCTGAGTCTAACATTCATATAACAACATCATCATCTCAACCTCAACCAACAGTCCAAACAAGTGATTCATCCATACTTGAGGAACTTTCTAATCACTATCAAGGTGAATTACCAGGTTTTAGGCCAAACTCAAAAATAGCCTCTGAAATAGCTTCTGATGAAGTTGTTTTAGAAAGCCCCTAACAACATCAACCAAACTTAGAAATGGCCATCAATACCTGTTCTGAACTCATCATTCACGTTGGATTCAAACTATACCACCTCAATGCAACTCACTCTAACATTTCCTTTGGTATTGCATTGAGAAACATAGCCAACAAAAGGTCATCCTTTCATAAACAATCTATTTCTGATAATAATATCTCTTTATCAGAAGAACCAACATTTGTTGTGCAACCCATTAGTGTAGCCTCACCTTCTTCAGAAGCTACACTTAACCTTCATGTTGTCTTTATTGTACCTGCTCATATGGACACATCAAATTCTGATGCTGAGGATGTTGTTCAGACTCATCAAGTTTTGAACTCATCTTTACCATTTGTCTTAGAGTCAATACATGAACCAGCATTTGTACCTATATCAGCTACTACCACTGAAATCCTTAGGACAAATGAACCTTCCTCGTCATCTCAAATAACTCCTCAACCTATAACTACAACTGTCTCACCCCCACCTACCCTTTTACTAGACTCTACTATATTAAAAGAGGTATGTGAGAATATTTTAAAAGAGGTATGAAGAGAAATGGACTGTCTTAAGAGAAAGAGTGGATAATGTAATGAGTGAAGCTCAGAAGCTCTCTCTAAAAGCTCATCAGGAATCTCTCAATACTCTCAACAACTGATTCAAGGAGGTTGTATCTAGCATGAAGGAAGTTGCAATCAACAGAGAGCAAGAGAAACACAAGCTCTACATTTCAGACTCTCCTTTCTATCTAGACGCTTCTTCAATTATCACTGCCAGTGTTCATGAAGACTTAAGCCGGAATTGGTTAACCAAGCTAAAAGCTCATACTGATGCTCCAATTCTTGCCAAGTTGCAAAGTGATTCTGAACAAGAGCAAAAGATCAAGAAGCTAGAGAAGGAATTGTTTAAACAGAAGCTCATGTATGAAGAACTAAAGAGGAGCATGGCCCTTCAGAAGGAAGAGTTTCTAGCTAGAGAAGAAGCTCATAGAGAACTCAAGGAAGCCATGCAGAAGCAAGCCACTATGATGACTAAAATGATGAGATGATGAAGAAACAAGCCAAGCCATAGATTGCACACACTTTTAGCTTGTTTACTTTATGTTTTGTCATTATGCTTGCTCCTGAACATCTTGATTTTTTGTTTTAATACTGCTTCTAACATATGTTTATGTTGACTATGCTTCTGAATATATTGTTTTATGCTCTGTTCATGATACTTGTATATAATTTTGTAATAATGTTTTTATCACTTCTCATTCTTTTGTCTTTATTTTAACCTTTTGTTGATGACAAAAGAGGGAGAAGATATAGTATTTATTTATAGGCTCTGAGCCCCACTAATTTAATTCAAAAATTGAAATTGAATTAAGAGAACCTGCTTCTCATCTCTTAGTCTATTGATTTAATGTGAGATTATTCTGAGTGTTACTACGTTTTTAAAATGAATTTAATTAACTTGTATGGAACTTAGGGGGAGCTTACAAACCTCACCTTAAAGGGCTATTAGACTTAGGGGGAGCTTACAAACCTCAGACCCTATTAGTCAACTTGTTAATTAGATTAACAACAATTGCACATTTTTATACTAGTGTTTGTCATCATCAAAAAGGGGGAGATTGTTGGAACAAAATGTGTTTAACATTGCCCTTTGAGTTTTGATGATAACAAGGTATTAAAAATGTCAATTGGATATGCTAATATTTGTTCAAGTATGCAGGACCATAGACAAAAATTTGAATGTATTTAAAAGAAGCATAGGGCCTGGAAGAACAAATGAGAGCAATGGATTCTACAAAAAGGAAGCTTAAGTTGCAAAGAAGCGTCTGAAGACAAGAAGTTCTGAAGATGACGTCATCAGAAGCACTCTCATCAGAAGCTTCCTACTAGAAGCTGACGTCATCAGAGGTTCTGAAGATCATCAGAAGTTGGAAGCCTAGAAGCTTCAAAAGTATGTCAAATGCTGTTATTAACATGCCTATCATTGTTTACCAAACACATTTCCAAACCATCGTGTGTAGATGATGCTATTAAGCACTCTTTCACACAACAGTCAATTACATCTATCATGCAACAAGAGTCCTTAATGGAAGGACCCTTCATTAGATTAGCAAATTGAAATTCAACTTTCTCTTTACCAAAATTAAATGCCAACTTACCATGTTTAACATCAATTATGGCCCCTACGGTAGCAAGGAAAGGCCGTCCCAAAAGAATTGCTACTTGGATGTCTTCCTCCATTTCCATCACAACAAAATCAGTCGGGATGTAAATCCCTCATACTTTGACCGGGATATCCTCTATAATTCCAGTTGGGTACTTAACAGAACTGTCTGCAAATTGTAGGGTCATTCTTGTAGGTTTAAGTTCCCCTATACTCATCCTTTCACAAAGGGACAATGACATTAAACTGACACTTGCTCCTAAGAAACACATAGTTTTTTTTAATGCTCTCGAACCCTATTCCTAAGTGTAATAGAATTCATTTGGTTAGTTTTAGGTTGGCTTACTTGTTGGGCTACTTGAGAGATTTGAGTCTCTAGCATTTTATTGTGAGTGGCAATGGAGTCCACTTTTGATATAAGCTTGACAAGAGAGTCATTCAAAAATCCAGTTTGATTTTTAAGTTCTTGGAGTTGCTTGGATTGACCCATTACATAATTTTCTAGCAAAAGTTCCAAGCTGGATTTTTGAGGGACTCTTTGGTTGTTTGCATAACCAGGTGGTGTTGTTTGTTGTCCAAAAGGATTTTGAGGAGTTTTATTATGACATTTTTGATTTGGCCTCATTCCTTGATTATATTGAGCATAGTTCAACTGCTCGGGAATTTCAACAACACTACCTAATTGGCATTCAACGCCAGTATGGCCAAATATACCAAAAACTTCACATGGTAGTGAAACAGAAACAGGCGTGACAACACTTACACTTAGTTTATCAAATTTTTGAAAAAGTGCGTCCACCTTAGCAATCAGATGATCAAGGGTAGAAACCTCATACATACCTGCCTGTTTTTTAGAAGGGGAACAAGCAACAACAGTAATGGCTCTCTCACTTGTCCACTGATAGTGGTTTTGGGTCATGTCCTCAATCAAAGCATATGTTGCTATGCAATTTTTGTTCATTAAAGCTCCACCTGCAGCTGCATCAAAAGTCATTTTCGTGGTATAAAGAAGACCATTATAAAAATTGTGAACAATTAGCCACTTCTCTAAACCATGATGGGGACAAAGCCTAAGCATTACTTTGAAACGCTCCCACGCATCGTAAAGAGATTCTCCATCTCTTTGAGTGAATCGTGTTATTTGTGAAGGTGAGAAAAACACAAGAAGGGGGGTTGAATTGTGGTTTCTTTTACTTCTCCTTTAACTAATATCACTGTTCAGAACCTGATAGAGTTCAACTTATGAAGTAGTGATCAGAGTCTAAATGCAGCGGATAAGTAAAGAGTAGAGAGAGAGAAGAAAGACACAAGCAATTATAAAGGTTCCTTCCACAAACCGGAAGTAGTCCTGTCCTCCTTGCACTTCCAAGGAGAGTTCACTAAAAATCAATATTTGATTACAAATGCTCACTGCTCAAACTAGCAAGAGACTTCAAACTACTCAAGCACAACTGCAAGAGATTTCCTATGCTCAAGAATAAAATCAAGAGACTTCCTATGCTCAAACACAACTGCAAAATGTAACGCCCTACTTCTATTAAAGTGATAAAACACGTGAATGATACAAATATTCAAGAAATAGACGTTACATCTTCAACAGATTCCAAAACAACATGCCATATAAAATTTCTCAACAGTCGCAGCGGATATAAACATACATCTCCAAAAGTATACATGTCATAAATCATCATACAACACCAGATAAAATCTCCAAATCCCGACATATGGGTAAAATCTCAGTCAACATAATCAATCCAAAAATAAAATATAGACCGACAATCCTACATCAGAGCCTATACTAAGACTCTAAACGGATAAACAGAGGAAGCTCCCGCTATCCTCAAGCAACTCACCAAGCAAGCTAAAATATCATTCCTGCATGCTGTCTACCCATTCATACAAACAGGTAGGCGGTCAAAACCACTGGGGGTTACCTTCACATCAATCATAATCACATAAATAGTTTGAAAGATAAGCATTTCAATCAATTACACAATAGATAATTCAACTTCAAATTTCATCAACACAAACAAGTTCACGACATCACCATTATGAAATTATCAATCACATTCAATCACCAAGCACATAAACAATTACGACTCATGTATATTCATGCTATGCGCCTAGACACGACTTCTATATGCATGTTGTACCATTCGTCTCCAAGGTCGTCACCTCATGACGCAACAAAATCATCATTATCATTGGCTATAATCAACGGCTATATGGATACAAGTATCCGATCAACGACAATATGGATATAACATCCAACACGACACATGATGCAGGAACATATGACTCAATCACCCATGCATATGTTCACAACAATTCAACGGCTATAATCAACATCAACTATATCATATAGTTCTACAACTTCATACAATTTCTCACAATTCAAGTAAAGGAGAATAAATACATCGCACCATGATAAACATCAAATTCAACACATAACAACCACGGGTTGGAGAATGTGCATCGATTACAGGAAAGGGTTAGTCCGGTTCAAGTAGTACCTAAAAAGGGTGGTCTTACAATTATTAAAAATGAATCCATTGCCACTAGAAGTATCACGGGTTGGAGAATGTGCATCGATTACAGGAAACTTAACAAAGCAACCTGTAAGGATCACTTCCTACTCCCTTTTATTGATGACTTTTTGGTGCATTGGTCCAGTTTTGATAACTGTTTGACTAACCTAGAGAAAGTTTTAGAGAGATGTGAGAAAGTGAACTTAGTCTTGAATTGGGAAAAGTGTCACTTTATGGTAAGAGAAGGAATTGTCCTAGGACACTTGGTCTCTGAACAGGGTATATAGGTAGATAAAGCAAAAATTGAAATTATTGAAAAAATGCTACCTCATACCACTGCCAATCATACAACCACCAGATTGGAACTTTCCTTCTGAAATAATGCGTGATGCAAGTGACTATGCGGTTGGGGCGGTGTTAGGTCAAAGAAGGGAGAAGAATATGCATGCAATTTACTATGCAAGTAAGACCCTAGATGGGGCACAAGTGAACTATGCCTCAACAGAAAAATAATTGTTAGCGGTAGTTTATGCAATTGACAAATTTAGGCAATACTTGGTAGTATAAAAAATCATTGTATACACAGATCACTCGGCAATAAAATATTTGTTAAACAAAAAAGATTCCAAGCCGAGGTTGATCCGATGGATTTTTCTCCTCCAAGAATTTGACCTTGAAATAAAAGATAAGAAAGGTACTGAAAATGTTGTGGCTGATCACTTGTCCCATCTTAGGGAGCCCAATGGGGAGGAGTTTCCTTTAGATGATTCCTTCCCGGATGATCAACACTTCTCATTGGCACACACTAACACACCTTGGTATGCAGATTTTGTTAACTTTCTTGCAGCAGGGGTACTACCCCCAGATTTGAATTACCAATAAAAGAAGAAGTTCTTTCATGACATCAAGCAATACTATTGGGATGAGCCATACCTCTTCAAAAGGGGCTCAGATGGAGTTTTCAGAAGATGCATTCCTGAAAACAAGGTAAGTGACATTCTAAACCATTTTCACTCTTCTTCTTATGGTGGCCATGCAGTACTCAAAAGACTTCTTTTAAAATTCTTCAATCTGGTTTCTGGTGGCCATCACTTTTTAAAGATGAGCATATCTTTGTTTCAAAATGTGACCAATGTCAACGCACCGGTAACATTACCAAAAGAAATGAAATGCCCTTGAACAACATCCCTGAGGTAGAAATTTTTGATGTATGGGGTGTTGATTTCATGGGGCCATTTCCTTCTTCTTTTGGAAACCAATACATATTGGTGGCGATTGACTATGAGTACTTGTGGATTGAGGCCATTGCCTCTCCTACCAATGATGCACAAGTGGTGATAAAGCTGTTTAAGAAAATAATTTTTCCATGGTTTGGGGTGCCAAGGGTTGTGATAAGCGATAGAGGATCTCACTTCATCTCTAAACATTTTGAAAAACTTCTACAAAAGTTTGGAGTGAGACACAAAGTTGCAACACCCTATCACCCTCAAACAAGTGGCCAAGTTGAGGTTTCAAACAGAGAAATTAAAGCAATCCTTGAAAAAATTGTTTCAACTTCTAGAAAAGATTGGTCGTTTAAGCTTGATGATGCTCTTTAGGCTTATCATACGACATATAAAACTCCCATTGGAATGACTCCATTTAAACTAATCTATGGGATGTCTTGTCACCTTCCAGTTGAGCTAGAGCACAAAGCTTATTGGACAATTAAAAATTTCAACTTGGACCCAAAATTGGCAGGTGAGAAGAAAAACTTCAATTAAGTGAGTTGGAAGAACTTAGGATGGATGCTTATGAGAATGCCCGCATTTACAAAGAAAGAACTAAAAAATGGCATGACAAGCATATCATCCAAAGGGATTTCAAAAGAGGTGATCTTGTGCTGCTATTCAACTCTAGGT
>Ga0315914_1004780_pt1 | contig 20075 bp, 13 predicted proteins | sample MpolenodulesMG_FD_203920 | JGI IMG/M metagenome (GOLD analysis project Ga0315914, IMG submission 203920) | Medicago polymorpha root nodule microbial communities from Los Angeles, California, United States - elongated nodules | ecosystem: Host-associated > Plants > Roots > Nodule | place: USA... | reverse complement strand
TTAGCTGAGGAAGATGACGATGGATTTGGGAAGATAATGGGAAAATCTTCTTTGGAGATTGGTCGAGAAGTTAGCGTACGAGTTTTGCGTATCACAAGAGGACAAGCGACATTGACTATGAAGAAGGAAGGAGCTGTTGCAGAATTGGACAAGGCACTTGCACAAGTGGGTGATGACGTCGCAACAAACCCTTTTGTATTGGCTTTTCGTAGAAATAAGGATATTGCTAAATTTTTGGATCAGCGGGAGAAACTTCAGAGTGAAGTTAAATCATCAACTACAAAAACTGTGGAAGATTCACTGGTCGATTCCTCGACAACTGTTGCGGACGCTGAAAGCAACCAAGAAGAAAGTATTATAAATGGTGCCGCTGAGAAGGAAACAGAGGCGGTTGCTGAAAGTTCGGCTTCAGAAGAAGATTTAGATGCTGTAAATTCAATTATCGAGGAAGCTATTCAGACAGATATTGCAACAAGCAACGTTGAAACTGACTCACCGGTTGAAGTGGCTGATGAAAGTTTAATAGAAACTGACTCACCGGTTGAAGTGGCTGATCAAATTGTTGCGGAAGATGAAAAACAATTAGACACTAACAATGGAAAGGAAGAATTTGTAGCTGCAACCGAGGCAGATAGCGATGCAGTTGAGCCTGACCCTGTTGTTACAGAATCAGACATTACGTCAAGTGAACCAGCTCCTCAAGAAACACCAGGTTCTTGTTTTCTATCTGTCTCTCTTTCTGCCCTTCTATCTCATTTGTATTTACATATGGAAATATTGGTTGTACTTGTATGTCATTATCCGAAATTACAACTAAAATCAAACATATTTTGTGCAGTAAGATGCATGTTTAAGAGTTACTTATTAACTTAACTAATAATATTTCCTTTGCATTTCAAATAGATGACAATGTTGCAGCTGTTTCAGAGAACAATGAGATTGATGCTAGTTTGTCCCCTGAGGAAAGCTTGAATAAAGGTTATGAATGAAATTGATAGAAAGTTTTTTGAGCTTGTTTGAACTTTATATTTAAATCATATATTACACCCCATTTCCTATATGATCCCAATCAACTTTATGCAACCGAAGCAATTGCACCCCTTTCTTTTCCTATAGTATCCTATTAACTTTGAATCCTCTATCGGCAGATGTAACTGAAGAAAACAATCAAGTTCCTGCCACTGAAGAGGTGCAAGAACAAACACCTGTATCAGCACAAGTTGAAGATGAAGCGGTTGCAATTGCATCTGAAACAAACAGCAACTTATCTGCTTCAGATGAAGGCTCGAGTAAAGGTTTCCATTTCATCTTATTTGCTTCATATTTCAACTCTCATTTTTCTATATCAAACAGAAGTAAATATGTTATTCAGATTTGAATTTATTCATGTATTTCAGTTTTTACATGTAAAAGATAAGAAAAAAAAAGTATATTTCCATTTTTAATATATTTTATCTTTTGAATAGCTTATGTTATATAATAAGCGCTTATCTTATAAGCTTTAATTAGGTTGTTTATCCAAACAAGGTCATAGTTTTCTAGCCTGTTCACCTATCTTTGAATTCTTAGATAAGACTTCTAATTGTTGAATGTCTGTTCCGCCGCCCTTTCGATTGCAGCAACTATATCACCAGCACTTGTGAAGCAACTTCGGGACGAAACAGGAGCTGGAATGATGGACTGCAAAAATGCTCTTTCTGAAAGTGAAGGTGACATTATCAAAGCACAAGAGCTCCTTAGAAAAAAAGGCTTAGCGAGTGCAGACAAGAAAGCAACCAGAGCAACTGCCGAAGGAAGGATAGGTTCTTACATCCATGACAGCAGGATCGGTGTTTTGGTAGAAGTAAACTGCGAGACAGATTTTGTCTCCCGAGGTGAAATTTTCAAAGAGCTCGTCGATGATATAGCCATGCAAGTGGCTGCGTGCCCCCAAGTAGAGTATGTTGTTACTGAAGACGTTCCTGAGGAGTTCGTGCAGAAAGAGACGGAGATAGAAATGCAAAAAGAAGATCTTGCGTCAAAACCGGAGCAAATAAGATCAAGAATTGTTGAAGGACGGATAAGGAAAAGACTTGAGGATTTAGCGTTGCTTGAGCAGCCCTACATCAAGAATGATAAAGTGACAGTAAAGGATATGGTTAAGCAGACAATTGCAACCATTGGAGAAAATATGAAAGTTACAAGGTTTGTGCGTTTCAACCTCGGAGAAGGTTTGGAAAAGAAAAGCCAGGATTTTGCTGCTGAAGTTGCCGCACAAACTTCAGCGAAACCGGTAACTACCCCAGTGACAGACGAGCCTGCTGCCGCAGAAGTCAAGGAGACTGAACCAAAGTAAGTGTAGTTCAATGAATTTCTACTTGTTATTGAGTTATTTAATTATGAAATTTTGGTAGACATTTAAAAACAAGATAAAGGATGGCTTTTAAATTAAGTTAAAGTACCCCTGGTGTAGTTTTTTTCCATTATGAAATTTCCATAATTATGCCAAAGTAGATATTTCTTGGCTCAGCTGTGTGCTAAATCGTTCAGGCAATGGCTTGGATTTCTCATTTTCCTACTCTTTTTATATTACTCTTTTTACAAATGATGTGAAGAACTGACTCACTTTTGAAATCTACAAACTATATGAGGGTGCTAAGTTTTCTTGAATATTTTAACCCTAACCTTCCCTGTATTTATGTTAAATATTACCTATGAGTTATTCTTGCTATGGACAAAACTTAACCTATGCTGTGACTGTATGATTTGTGAGCTGACGTCTATGAAAGCACTGACACAAATACGGACATTTGACACGACACTAACACTGACATGCCGACACCAGTAGTAATTTTAGAAAATGCAACAACTGAATGTAACAACATGTGTACATGTTAGTTGTAAACACAAAATTTGAGAAAAAAATGGATGTGTTTGACGCAAATATTAAATTGTTCAATGCTGTGTTGCAGGAAATCAACAGTAGTGGTCTCAGCCTCTTTGGTCAAGCAACTACGAGAAGAAACCGGTGCAGGGATGATGGACTGTAAGAAAGCTCTTGCTGAAACTGAAGGCGATCTTGAAAAGGCGCAAGCATACCTCAGGAAAAAGGGTCTCTCATCCGCTGATAAGAAATCCGGAAGACTAGCAGCTGAAGGAAGAATCGGTACATACATTCACGATGCACGCATCGGTGTTCTAATCGAAGTGAACTGTGAAACCGACTTTGTTGGCAGAAGTGAGAAATTCAAGGAGTTGGTTGATGATCTTGCAATGCAAGTTGCTGCTTGTCCACAGGTTCAGTTTGTATCTATTGAAGATATTCCCGAAACTATTGTGACGAAGGAAAAAGAACTTGAGATGCAAAGAGAAGACCTTGCTTCAAAACCTGAGAACATTAGAGAGAAAATCGTCGAGGGAAGAATCTCAAAGAGGTTAGAAGAGCTTGCTCTTCTAGAGCAGCCTTTTATTAAGGATGACAGTGTTGTAGTGAAAGACTTGGTAAGGCAAAGTATAGCTGCTATTGGAGAGAACATTAAAGTGCGGCGTTTTGTTCGGTTCACTCTTGGAGAAACAGTTCAAAAAGAAGCAGCCATACCAGCATAGCTTAAAAGGTTTTAAGACAAGCACTTGTTGCATTTTCATAGGAAAAAGTATGCGGCAGAGTGAGATCAATTTTGAAAACAGAAATGTTGATTAGGCGCGGACATGTTTGACTGATCTGTATCTGTATTGAGGATACATGAGGACTGAATTGTGTAATTCTCTCTTGTTTGTGTTGAAATTATTAGTTGATGCATTTTTCAATTACAAGTTTCATTAAGGTTTGAATTGTTTGTTTCATTAATTCTTGACATTTGTTACTTCTCATGTAAATGATAATAATCATTAATCATTGATCTGTTTGAAGATAGGCACTCTTTGCTTATAGTATGCTGGCACAGTTGAATATTTCGAATATTGTAAAATATGCTCTATAAGTTATGCGTATATCTAAGAAGTGGAAGCTTAAAGGAAGCGATAAAGTGGCTTGGTATTTGGTATAAGCTATTTTATACCAAAAGAGGAGAGACTATGTCATCTTTTATTTATTTTTATAGTTATGTCATCATTTTTTGAAAATGACATTGTAAATGAAATGAGTTTATATTTTGTTTATGTAAAATAAAAGTTATGTGAATATATTTTTGTAAGTAAAAATGGTGTTATGAGGTGCAACACTTATAATTTATGTGTATTTATAAATTCATCATCAACTTGCAATATTCATGGTTTCTGGGTATGGTATTTTATTTTATTTTTGAATAAGAGAGAGAGAGAGATGCTTTAAAATATAAATGATAACCATTCATATTGTATCTTGATGATGGATTATCTTTGGTCACATTTCCATCATTAAAATCTCCACCATATATCCCTAAAAAAAAAAAAAAACAAATCTCCACCATATATAAAAAAGGAGAGATGCTTTAAAATATAAAGAGGAGGGAATACGGTGGTTTACTTACTTTTTTAATCTTTTGATTCTTAGGGTACGGGGTTATAGTAATTAAAAATTCGACCGCGATATAAGTAAAACTTAACCACAAATTATTCAAGATATAATAGTAGTTTAATTGTGATTTTCACTTCTCACCCTTATGTAAATGACTCCTTTTATTAAAAGTAGTCAACTAGTGCCCATAAATGCTGACATAAAATTTTACAGGAACTAAAAATATTGATGAAAAATTTTACGCGGGCTAAAAAGTGTGATTTTTTTTTTTGTAGGGACTATAAACGAATTTATAAATACTTATAGAGACCATTTACTCATTTAACCATTTTTCAAAATATCGATTTTAATGTAGTGTTTCTATTCAGTATTTTTTATTTTATACGCAAAACATTGTTAAATATTTGCACAATGCCCATTGCAGTTTTATATATTTATATATGCGGAAACAAATTTTTATATACTGATATGACAATATCATAAGTTTTTTAAAACTTATAAATATTTTCAAAATATGAAACATTGATTCTATTAAAAAAAAAATTCACCATCATTTTATATGCCAAATACCGTAAAATATTTGCATTAGATTCGTTGCAGATTTAAAGTTTTATGTATTATTAATATAAAAAATTCGATATAATAAAATTTTAAGTTCTCCTTGACTAAACAAGCAAACAGTAAATTCCAAACCTCCATTGTTGACTAATACACACCATACAAAAGGTTGATATTTCAACACGTGATTGAAAAGAAGGTGCCACGAAATCAACGCTTATAAACTTCTTCATAATATTTATATATTTTCATTTTTTAAGTTCATCCATAATACAGATACATTCTTTTTATAAGTGATAGATTCACGTTCCCATATCCACTCCTCTAAAAACTTATCTTATTCGTATGGCTAGCAGCAGCAACTCATCCTTAGCAATATTGAAATTAATATATTAAGTTGAAATTAACAATACTAATTAACAATATTGAAATTAATATATTAAGTTGTGTTATAATTAAATAGGAATAAAATATTAATATGTGAGGTAAAGTTGTGGGACCCAATATAAATTCTTTAAGGTTCACCACTAGAGTTAAAAATGAATAAGTTGCTTCAAAATGATGTGTTACAATGAGACCGACAAAATAACAATTTTTAAATATCGGAGGTGCTCTAAAGCACGATAAATATGGCCCATGTGGAAGCTGTGAAGAAGCAACCGAGTTCTACTGAAAAGAAGCAACCCGTGAACTCAGCCATATACGGTAACAATAGTAAATTACCTTTGAAATTTCAAAGAAAGTGCCACGAAATCAACGCTTGAACTTCATTGTTCATAATATTAATATATGCTTTCTTTCAAGTGATAGATTCACGTTGCCATATTGTAACCAAAAAAAGACTCACTTTGCCATATCCAATCCTCTAAACACTTGTATATTCAGATGGCTAGCAGCAGCAATTCATCTTTAACTCTTGTGACTTCTTCAAAGAAAAATCATTATGATGTGTTTGTCACCTTTAGAGGTGACGACACTCGCAATAATTTCACTGATTTTCTTTTTGATGCCCTTGAAACAAAAGACATTTCTGTATTTCGGGATAACACTAATCTTCAACAGGGTGAGTCCATAGAACTTGAGCTTCTTCGAGCAATCGAAGGATCTCAGATTTACGTTGCGGTCTTCTCAAGGAACTATGCTTCCTCAACATGGTGCTTACGAGAATTAGAGAAGATATGTGAATGCATTGAGGGATCCAAAAAACATGTTCTTCCTGTTTTTTATGATGTTGATCCTTCTGAGGTTCGAAAGCAAAGTGGAATTTATGATGAAGCGTTTGTCAAACATGAACAAATATTCCAACAAGACTCTCGGATGGTGTCAAGATGGAGGGAAGCTCTAAAACGGGTGGGGAGTATCTCTGGTTGGGATCTACGTGATAAGTAAGTAATTTATAGTTTTCTTTGTTTTTTTTTTTGGTACATGAGTCTAGGACAAAAACACAATGCTTTTTTTTTTTTGCCTCTAGAACAAATATTTGAAGTTCAAACTATATATTTTTTTTTTTTGTTTTTATACGTGCTGATATAATGTTATTGAACAACTTTCTGAACTTTCAGGTCACAAGCTGGAGAGATTAAAGAGATTGTTCAAAAGATAATGAATATATTGGATTGTAAATCTTCATTCGTTTCAAATGATTTAGTTGGGATAAATTCTCGGATAGAAGCATTACAAAATCATTTGCTTTTAGACTCGGTTGATGGTGTTCGTACTATAGGAATTTGGGGGATGGGAGGAATAGGGAAGACAACCCTTGCTATGGATTTATATGGCCAAATATCTCATCAATTTAGTGCATCATGTTTTATAGATGATGTAAGCAAAATTTATAGATTTTCTGATGGTCCCCTTAAGGCACAAAAGCAAATCCTACTTCAAATTGTCGGCAAAGAACACCATCAAATATGCAATCGTTATAGTGCAATTGATTTGATACGGCGTAGGTTACGTCATGAAAAGGCCCTTCTGATTCTTGATAATGTGGATCAAGTTGAACAATTGGAAAAAATAGGTGTGCATCGTGAATGGTTAGGAGCGGGTAGTAGAATCGTTATCATTTCTAGAGATGAGCATATATTGAAAGAGTATGGAGTGGATGTTGTTTACAAAGTTCCACTTTTGAATCAAGCCGAATCTCACACATTATTTTGTCGAAAAGCTTTCAAAGTTGAGAAAATTATTATGAGTAATTATCAAAATTTGGCAGATGAGATACTGGATTATGCTAAAGGTCTACCACTAGCAATTACAGTATTGGGGTCCTTTTTTTTTGGTCGTAATGTGACTGAATGGAAGAGTGCATTCGCTAGATTGAGAGAAAATCCTGATAATGGTGTCATGGATGTGTTGCGATTAAGTTTTGATGGGCTAAAGCAGACAGAAAAAGAAATATTTCTTGATATTGCTTGTTTTTTCAACGGCAAATATGAGAAATATGTTAAAAACATTCTAAATTGTTGTGGATTTCATGTTGATATTGGATTAGGAGTTCTCATTGATAAATCACTTATAAGCATTGAGTATGAAAAGATTAAAATGCATTCTTTGTTGGAAGAGCTAGGCAGAAAAATTGTGCAAGAAAATTCAAGCAAAGAGCAAAGAAAGTGGAGCAGGGTGTGGTCCATCGAACAACTCTATAATGTTACGATTGAGAAAATGGTAAAGTTTACTGTTTATAAATAAAAAAACACATTCCCATTTTTATTTAAACTATAAATATTGAAAGTAATTTATTTTTTCTTTTATTTTTTGCAATGCTTTAGGAAAACCATGTTGAAGCCATAGTTTTGGAAATTGAAGGTGAAGAGTTGGACGTTGAACACATTTCAAAAATGAGTAATCTTAGATTGCTCATCATCAAGCGTTGTTACAATTTCTCAGGAAGCCTATTGAGTCTTTCAAACAAATTAAGATATGTTGAATGGGATTGGTATCCTTTCAAGTATTTGCCATCAAATTTTCATCCCAACGAACTTGTAGAACTGAAATTGTGGGGAAGCAAGATTAAAGAACTATGGAAAAACAAGAAGGTACTGAACATCCTCTTATTATTAATATTTATCATCTTAGAAATATAAACAAATTCAAAACAATATTCTTACAATCAAAATAACAACTCTGTTTTTGTTGGTTTTTTATGTCACAGACTCTGCCCAATTTGAGAAAATTGGATCTAAGTTACAAGGTTTTAGCGTTTCAACCTCGGAGAAGGTTTGGAAAAGAAAAGCCAGGATTTTGCTGCTGAAGTCGCCGCACAAACTTCAGCGAAACCGGTAACTACCCCAGTGACAGAGGAGCCTGCTGCCGCAGAAGCCAAGGAGACTGAACCAAAGTAAGTGTAGTTCAATGACACAAATACAGACTTTTGACACAACACTAACACTGACATGCCGACACATGCTAGTTGTACACACAAAATTTGAGAAAAAATGGATGTGTTTGACGCATATATTTAATTGTTCAATGTTGTGTTGCAGGAAATCAACAGTAGTGGTCTCAGCCTCTTTGGTCAAGCAATTACGAGAAGAAACCGGTGCAGGGATGACGGACTGTAAGAAAGCTCTTGCTGAAACGGAAGGCGATCTTGAAAAGGCGCAAGCATACCTCAGGAAAAAGGGTCTCTCATCCGCTGATAAGAAATCCGGAAGACTAGCACCTGAAGGAAGAATCGGTACATACATTCACGATGCACGCATCGGTTTTCTAATCGAAGTGAACTGTGAAACCGACTTTGTTGGCAGAAGTGAGAAATTCAAGAAGTTGGTTGATGATCTTGCAATGCAAGTTGCTGCTTGTCCACAGGTTCAGTTTGTATCTATTGAAGATATTCCCAAAACTATTGTGACGAAGGAAAAAGAACTTGAGATGCAAAGAGAAGACCTTGCTTCAAAACCTGAGAACATTAGAGAGAAAATCGTCGAGGGAAGAATCTCAAAGAGGTTAGGAGAGCTTGCTCTTCTAGAGCAGCCTTTTTCAAGGATGACAGTGTTGTAGTGAAAGACTTGGTGAGGCAAAGTATAGCTGCTATTGGAGAGAACATTATAGTGCGGCGTTTTGTTCGGTTCACTCTTGGAGAAACAGTTCAAAAAGAAACAGCAGTACCAGCATAGCTTACAAGGCTTTCAAGACAAGTATTTGTTGCATTTTCATAGGAAGAAGTATGCGGCAGAGTAAGATCAATTTTGAAACAGAAATATGGTTCTTCATAATAACTAAATGTTGATTAGGCGCGGCCACATTTTACTGATCTCTATCTGTATTGAGGATACATGAGGACTGAATTTTGGGTAATTCTCTGTTGTTTATGTGTTGAAATTATTAGTTGATGCATTTTTCAATTACAAGTTTCATTAAGGTTTGAATTGTTTGTTTCATTAATTCTTCACATTTGTTACTTCTCATGTAAATGATAATAATCATTAATCATTGATCCACCGTTGATTCTGAGAAATTTGAAGGAGATGAACAATGGACTTTTGCTTTAAATCATAAGGGGCATTTGCGTCCTTCCATGTCAATTTTTTATGACTCACCAACATCTTACAATGAGAAAATGAGCTCAAAGACCAAATTAAAAGATTTCGCAGCGATAGAGGAACATAATATAATTCTCACACTTTCAATGAGTTTTATAAGAAGCACGAAATTATCCATGAAACAACTGCGCCTTACTCCCCTGAAATGAACGGTAAAGCGGGAAGAAAAAATAGAACCTTTACCGAATCAGTTGTTTCTATTATGCTCAATTCCGAGGATGCATCTCATTGGTGGGGGGAAATTTTATTAACTGTTTGTTTTGTATTAAATAGAGTCCCCAAGTCTAAGAACAAAATTTCTCCCTACGAAATTCTGAAGAAAAGACAACCCAACTTGTCTTATTTTCGAACTTGGGTTTGTCTGGCCTATGTTAGGATTCCATATCCCAAGAGAGTAAAACTAGCCAGTAAAGCCTATGAATGTGCATTCATTGGGTATGCTATTAACAGCAAAGCATATCGGTTTTATGACCTAAATGTTAAAGTGATCATAGAATCAAATGATGTTGATTTCTATGAAAATAAATTCCCCTTTAAATCAAGAAATAGTGAGGGCACTAGTGGGGGCATTGCTACTGACCACATCCTGATGATCAGAAGCAGTGATCAGAACATCGAATCAGATGTAACAGAACCTCAAAGAGGTAAGAGAGCACGAGTTGCTAAGGAGTATGGACCAGATTACTTGGTTATTAGAAGATGATCCAACTAGCCTTCAAGAAGCTTTGTCTTCTTTAGATGCTGACTTATGGCAAGAAGCCATAAATGCTGAGATCGATTCTCTAGAGTCTAACAAAACATGGCACTTGGTGGACTTGCCACCTGGATGCAAACCAATAGGTTGAAAATGGATTTTGAAAAAGAAACTAAAACCTGATGGAAGTGTTGATAAATACAAGGCTCGCCTTGTAGCCAAGGGTTTTAAACAAAGAGAAAATATAGATTTCTTTGATACTTTTTCTCCAGTCACAAGGATAACATCCATAAGGGTACTAATCGCTCTTGCTGCGATTCATAATTTGGAAGTACACCAAATGGATGTTAAAACCGGTTTTTTAAATGGTGAACTAGAAGAAGAAATCTATATGGAACAACCTGAAGGTTTTGTAATCCATGGGTAAGAAAATAAGGTCTGCAAGTTAGATAAATCTCTTTATGGTCTGAAACAAGCCCCTAAGCAATGGCATGAAAAATTTGACAACTTAATGATAACGAATGGGTTCAAGGTGAATGAAATTGACAAATGTATTTATTATAAATATAATAATAACATTTGTACAATCATATGTCTCTATGTAGACGACTTACTCATATTTGGTTCAAATATTCATGCCGTGAATGCTGTGAAATCATTGTTGTCTAACAACTTTGATATGAAAGATCTTGGAGAAGCTAATGTAATTCTAGGTATCAAAATTACTAGGTCAGAAAAGGGAATTTCCGTGGATCAATCTCACTATGTTGAGAAGATCTTAAGGAAATATAATTACTTTGACTGCAAACCTAGTCTATTTAAGAACACTGGTGAAAGTGTGAGACAATCAGAATATGCGAGTATCATTGGCAGCCTCAGATATGCCACTGATTGCACGAGACCCGACATTGCCTATGTCGTGGGACTACTGTGCAGGTTTGTCAGTAGACCTAGTAATGAGCATTGGCAAGCTATTGATAGGGTCTTAAGATACCTAAAAAGAACCATGAACCTTGGGGTTACATTATCAAAGATTTCCGGTTGTCCTGGAAGGATACACGAATGCAGATTGGAACATCTTATCAGATGATTCCAACGCGACCAGTGGATATATATTTAATATCGCTGGAGGAGTTGTTTCTTGGAAATCTAAGAAACAAATTATATTAGCTCAGTCTACCATGGAGTCTGAGATGATAGCACTAGCTACAGCTAGTGAAGAAGCAAGTTGGTTAAGATGCTTGCTTACTGAGATCCCCCTATGGGAAAAACCATTGCTTGTTGTATTGATCTATTGCGACAGTACCGCGGCTATTGAAAAAATCGGGAACCGTTACTATAACGGTAAGAGACTACAAATACGTCGTAAGCACAACATTGTTCGAGAGTTGCTCTCCACAGGGGCTGTAAGAGTGGATCACGTACGCACTGATGAAAATTTAGCTGATCCTTTGACGAAAGGACTAGCTAGAGAGAAAGTCCATAACACATCGATAAAGATGGGACTACTGCCTATGGGAAAGTGAATCACTCATGATGGTAACCCGACCTAAATGATTGGAGATCTCAAGTAATAGGTTCAATGAGTAATAACAAGTCGTGTAGTGATATGAGGTGAACTTGCTATAATCAATCATAAGAAACATGATTCCTGAAGCGATAAGAGGCTGAGTTAATAGAAACTCTTAATGAGATCTATACTCCATGTGGAGTCGAGTACCTAGCTACAGGAGTACTCTTGATAGACTCACCTTTGTGAATGTGGATGTGGGGGCCGCTTCCTATGGAATTGTAGGCAAAATTCCTAGAGCGTTCACTAAGCCGGGATTGACGTGCAGGGCCTTTAATGCACGGGCTTTTTAGAATACACCTAAGAATAGATTATGTGTGTTTTGATGTCAGAGATAGAGTCAAGACTACGAGTCACTCTAGTAAAATCTGAATCTTAATCACTACGCAAAGGTTCAAGTCGTATGACACCTTTGCTTATGCATAATCTTATAAGAAACTTCCGAGTCATTTTTTTAAATTCAAGTGGGGGATTGTTGGAACACATAGTGTGTATTATGTGAATTAAAAAAAAAATATTTACATGTCAACTTTCTCAATTATTGCTTATTTATGAGATGTCTAACCATTAATTTTGTAACGGTCAAATGATCTTGGCCGTTGGATTTGAAACTCATCTTTGGCTCCTCACCTATCAATAGAGCCCTCACTCTTCATTTCTACTAACACCAAAAACTCTCTTGAGTTATCAAAGAGTTTTTCTCTCTTCTTTCTCCTTTAGCTTGTGTTGACGAGCTATTCTTTTCTTCCTCTAATTTTTTTTGTCCCTTCGGTTGTCCCTTTCGAAAGTAAGAGTGGTCTTGTACCATATTGAGTGGTCTAGTACCATATAGAGTGGTCTTAGTGCCATATAGAGGGTGTATATCTAGAACGGTTCCTATAGTGCAGTAGGAAATCCGATACAGTTTAGATTGGGCTGTTTTATCCTGGAGGCTACGTGGTTGTTAGTCTGCTTGCACAAATTTAGACAATGCCACGAATAGTCTTAAAAAGAGCGACCTAGTACGACACTCATCAATTATATCACCTTTTGAAAGTTTATTCTTAATCTCTATCAATTATATTCTTTCAACTGTCACAAATTATTGATTCATTCCATTAGTTGTTAGAAGAATCAAGATTGAAAAAACACTAATACATGGTGTAAAAAAATTTACAAAAAAAGAAGAGACGAAACAAAAAACAGTAAAGAAAAGAGTAAGATATGCCTAAACAATGAAAATGAGTTAATGAAAGATTTCATTAAAATTTTTTATTTAAAACATAAAGACACATTAATTAAATATGAGGTGAGTATGTAAATAACAAAAATATATTCAAAATAGATCAAGAGGTAATTTACCCAAAAATGTGTCAACATAATGACACATTTTAATTAGTCCACATCAGCTGAAGGTAATTTACCCAAAAATTTGTAAAGGGTAATCTAGAAAAACCTTGATGTGAAGTAGATCAAGAGCAACCAACCAAATTATAATCATCTAACAAATGCTTCAAGTATTAGCCTATTTCCTTTGATATGATGAGAATTACGTGAATATGAAAGGCGATAAGAAAAAATATACCACTAAATCACGTAAACATTTTTTAACCATCAAATGCGTCAATCTTCTTCTAATCACTCCAATCTAAAATCCATCATGAAAATTATTGAAGGAGATGAGAGAAAATATACCACTATAATACATTAGATACCACAGTTACTGCTATATGCATTCATTTTAGGTATGGATTCCTGATCAGACATGTACGGTTACCAATTGGTTTAGAAAATGCGATACCATTTTCAGCGAAAAACACGATTAAGGTTCTCAGATATGAGTCTACACCTAACATATTTTAGTGGCTTTCGTCTCATTTGAAAATCAAGTCATCCAATTATTATGTTCTAAAATTTGAAGGTCTATCTAGATTCCTGAGATTTCTAATATTGTTTTCAACATTGGATTAGATTGCAAGGACCCAAATTTGCAATACATATCAATCAAACATCATAAGAAGCTTTGTTGTCACACTTTTTGAAAACAACATAAGAAGCATGAATGAACCCACATACCTAAAGAAAGAGTAACAATTACGATCAAATACCTTCTACATATAAGAAGGCCAATGGCCATGATTGAAATATGTCGCGGTGGAGACTAACTTTCGCAAGATATGTTCTTGTATGAAGAAGATGAAGAATTCAGATATGTAGGAGGACCTGTTGTGACAACAAGGGAATAGTCTCTGATCAATAATATCAGATAGTGCCTCAATTTCACATATTATGTGAAGCACAAAAACGTTTTTCTATGTAACAAACTTCTCATTCTCAATCTCTATATTCTCTTATATATTATATTTTACTATACATATTCAAACAATGGTTTACATTGATCAAATTCTACTATGCTATAGTACCTATGTTTAACAACATTGATAAAAAATTACAAATAACAAGTGTAGGTACAGAAACAAACAGAGCCAAAAGATAGCAAAGTTCTGATCAAAGCTAAAATAATTCAACTATGGTTTACATGATCATTAAAATTGGGCAAGACCAATGTATTTCTTTGCATATTGACAAAGGACAAAGTGCGTTTAGATGTTTAACATTCGAAAAATTGTGACATTAAAAGGAAGCTTTCGGCTTCTGAATCGTAGATCATAGCATGCTTTCTTTGTTCATTACATGAAAAATTGTGACACCATAAGGAATGTTTCAATAAATTGTAAATCATAAGCTGCTTTAGCAGAACTTGTGAACTTCCAATGGTTAGCAGTAACACTAGTTTTTGAGTTGCAGGCCATTCGCAATATCTCTCTTGTAATAATGCCATCATAATTGGGATCCACAACTTCGATTGATATTGTCTTTGTACTCATGTCATTTCGAAACATCGACCTTGAACATGGTCAATTAAAGCCTCTGGTTTGAGTGGTCCTCCACGTACAGTGTGGTCCTCGCCATTATGACCTTCACTGCCCAACTCAACAGCTATTCAATGTATACCTGAACGAATGTCATATGATGCTTTTATAACTCAGTCACTCTCAACATTTCACAACGTGTTCGATGTGGGACTTCTTTCTTTTGCTTTCATATTGTCACTATGATGATATTAGCTAGCCTACACTTATAGAGTATCCTTCCATGTGGGACGTTTTGTATCTATCTAAATATGATAGGATATATATTTCATCATGTAATTATGAGGCATGTACCAAAAAATATAATAGAACAAGATAATGTTATTTGGTTGGTTTTTATGTGAGTATCAAACACATTATACGATTCTATTTATCATTTTTATCTGGCTCTAAATCCTATCATGACCATCAAAAAAAGTATATTTAAAAAGAAAAAGGATAACAAAGAGGATTGGGGAGACAACTGCCAAAAACAAATAAAGCAAGAAAAACAAAGAAAAGAGATGGAAACAGCAATAACTAGGTAACTAAAACAACAGCCCCAAGTGGTTTACACAAACAAAACTAAACCCTCATGTTGAGAATGATAGTTGACAAAGAAGTTATTCTTAGAGCAGCAACAAGATTATCATTCAACAATTAATATATAGCATGCTCAACAAAGTTTCTTTTATGATAACAACTTCTAACAGACTTCTGAGGTAACCAATAAGCTCAAGTGCTGAACAAGCTTGGCTGGACAGGCACTTCGAGTTCTGTCTCTAAAAACCACAATGACAATCTATCACTCTTGAAGATCATAATTTGCTTCATTGACTTGCTTCGTTTATAAAAAAACGAATTACATAAAGATCATCCATAAGCTGTTTAGAAAAGCTTATAAAAATAGCTTATAGCTTAAAGGAAAACAGTATGATTTCATATTATCTTTTGTTATTAAAACAGCTTATACATAAGCACTTATATAATAAGTGCTTATCCGAACAAGGTCATAGTTTTCTGGCATGTTTGCCTATCTTTGAATTCTTAGACAAGACTTCTAATTGTTAAATGTCTGTTCCGCCACCCTTTGGATTCAGCAACAATATCACCAGCACTTGTGAAGCAACTTCGGGACGAAACAGGAGCTGGAATGATGGACTGCAAAAATGCTCTAACAGGTAGTGAAGGTAAAATTGTGAAAGCACAGGAGCTGTTTAGGAAAAAAGGCTTAGCGAGTGCAGACGAGAAAGCATCCAGACCAAATGCCGAAGGAAGGATGGTTCTTGATCTTGTTGTTTCTAAGTTACATTATAGCGACTGTTACAATATCTGTGTTGAAATTATTAGTTGATGCATTTTTCAGTTACAAGTTTCATTAAGGTTTGAATTGTTTGTTTCATTAATTCTTCACATTTGTTAATTCTCATGTAAATGATAATAATCATTAATCATTGATCTGTTTGATATGCTATTATAGTTGAATATTTTGAATATTGTAAAATTTTCTCTATAAGATATGCGTAGTATATCGAAGAAGTGAAAATTTAAAGGAAACCATAAAAGGGTTTGATGACATGAGTTTAGCTTTGGTGTTCATAGAGCCTGATTGTAAGCAAGTGGATAGACAACACGTTTTGTATGTGTTTAGTATCAATTCCATGTATTGGAGAGGGAGTTTGGAGGGTTAAACTAAGTTTTTCAAATACAATCTATGTATGTAGTTATAATACTTTCAAAGATAAAAAATACATTAATCATAAATGTTAATTTATCATTTACCTACAAAACCACTGTCTTCAAAAATTTGAAATATTTCTGTATTTTTTCCTCTAATCTCATCCCTCCAAAACCCTCCCACCTCTTCCCCTCTAAACTCCCAACAAAGCCTAAATATGTTTCACAAGTTTAAGGTAAGTTTTATATATAGAGAAACAAACAATGTAGTTTATTTACTAGCAATGATGCCATTGTCATATGCTAGTTTTTAGATTCATCTTTTATATGTCATCTTGTTTCTGTTGAAAAAAGTTATGTGAATATATTTTTATAACTAAAAATGGTGGCGTGAGGTGCAACACCTATAATTTACGTGTATTGATAAATTCATCATCAACTTACTATTCATGGTTTTTGAGTATTTTATTTTATTTTATTTTTTAATCAGAAAATGAGAGAGATGCTTTAAAATATAAAAGATAAACATTCATATTGTATGTTGATGGTGAATTATCTCATGTTACATTTCCATCGTTAAAATCTCCACCATCTATAAGAGAGGAGAGATGTTTTAAGATATAAACAAGATGGAATATATTGGTTTACCTTTTTTTTTTTTTAATTTGTGTTAATTCTCCGATTTTTAGGAGAATAAATCATAATAAATTAGATTTCAGAAAAAATAATAATTTAATTATGATTTTAACTTTCTTCTCCCATATGCCAAGAAAGAAGAGAAATATCATCCAATCACTATTATAAGCAAAAATTAGTATTTAGATTCATTCATTAAATTATGTATGTGGTCAATAATAAAGACCATGTACATCATTAATTGAATGAATTTAAAATGTAAACTTTTGCTTATATTAATGACCGGAAGGTGTAGTAAGCTTCAATTTCAATATTGCTCATCTTTATCCCTCCTTTGTTTTTTAACTAATGTGTAGTATTCCATAAAAAAATATTTGTACTTTTACGTATTTAATTACACAAGTTTCAAGAAATTTTTCCTATATTTGTTTCCTTAACTATGGTTGAGGAGACACTAGTTAACATTTTCTATAAAAAATAATAATTACACTTTTAGAATTTAATTACGCAAGTTACAAAATTCTTCCTATCAAGTTTCTATTAATACATGCTTGTTTTAAGTACTTCCTCCGTCCCTAATTATAAATCATCTTTAAAAAAAGTGATGTCCCTGAATATAATTAAGCCCTTATACAAATTAATAGGTGCTTTTATTATTTATTTTCTTAAACATGTCCCTAATTAATACTACTAACTTGTATTATTGGAATATGAAAAGACAAATTAAATTAAATACATATACAAATAAAGAACAGTTTAGTAAAATTTACACACAAATAAGACACGTTAACTACACTATCAACTTTTTAATATATACTCTCTCCATCCCTATATGTAAGCACTCAATACATCTCTATCTCTATTATAAACATTTCCCTTTTTTTTTTTTGAAAAGTACACATGGCATCTTCAAATCTCTATTATAAACATTTCCCTTTTTTTTTTGAAAAGTACACATAGCATCTTCAAATTTCTCATCTCATTTAATGTTTGTTTATCAACCAATCAAAATGGATCATGACTCATTTATTTTTTATTAGCCAATCAAAATTGATCATGACATGATTTTTTCCCTATATATAGACAATTTGTTTTTCATTATATTCATCTACCTCTTCCTCCCTCAAAAAAAGACATAAAAGAGCATTTTTTGTATTTTAGAAAACATGGAATTTTAATCATTTGATGGATTATGAGGTTGATTTACTCTTTCATTTGAATCTAATCGCTAGTTAATGCTACTTTCTTCCGGTAGATTTTCAAATATCGAAAAGGGATGAGTCGCTAACTTAGTCATTCTGAGAGAAGAATCTAGATAAATTTTTTATTGCAATGAGCCACTCTATTATATCTATTATATTAATGAGGATTGTGTATTTTTTTTGTTATGATTATGTTTATATGCATTCGAATAGAACAAAAGGGTGTAAATTATATTGATGAAATTAGTTAATGTAGCTCAATTCTCATTCCCCTGCTTTTTACTACATCGAGGGCATAACTTATATTTAATTATGATTGGTATTCTATTTCGCTGTTCTTAATTTCAGAGTTACAAGTTTATATTTAACTTTTCTTTTCAAAAAAGTTTATGTTTAACTGTATAAAGGTACACACTTTTTGACCCAAAAAAAAAAGGTACACACTTTTTGGTTAGAAAAATCCTAATTACTAAGATTAAATTTGAAGAAAAAATTTCAACAAATTATAATTTAGGAGACTTTCCCATTTATATGCAGATTATAACTCAAAATCTTTATTATAATCTTTATTATAAACATTTCTCTTGCATCAAATAAAAAGTACACATGGCATATTCACATTGTCCATTGCATTTAATGTTTTTCTCTCACAACCTGATTCTGTCTAGCTCTATCTCTCACACATTCCTCCTTAACCAATATGTAATTTCACATTGATTTGGATGTTGAAAGATATTTTATATAATTTTATTCGTAAATACTTATTCTGTTGTATTTGGATTGTATATAGCTTGATTTTTTTTTCTTTTTTGATGTTGGTATCATGCTATCAACAATTATCATGTGCTATGGGATGCGCTCTTTTACAAACTAATTTATTTGGTATTAAACAAAAAGTCCAATAAATGTGAATAATGAATATTTTTTTACAAAAGAATGTGAATAATTACTACTATGATGACAACGACAATCGTTCAAAAATGATGACATCAATGATATTTACTATTATAAATAACCAAAATTTAAAAGATTACTAATCATTAAAACAAAATCAATTCAGTTATGATTCTAAAAAGGAAATGTAAGCCTGTTTTACAAATCAAAAGTAAAATTTCATTAAATCAAATTTTCCATCTCAAAAGCATATTCACTAATTACAGAATAATCTTTATGATAATCATTTGCCTAGCATAAATGTCATAGTACACGTATCACTCTTCTACATTCTTAATCTCATTAATTACATCCTTATCAGCCAAATTTATTTGCTTACTTTGATCACCTCAATTTTTCATAGCATGATTCACATAGAATATGGTTACTTTAGATGAAATTGCTTAAGTCATAATTGAAAACAATTGAATTGTATTGATTTGCTATAAAAGTGAATCATGATTTATAATTGGGTAAAAGAATAGTAGTAACACCTAATAATATGATCAAATTAAAAACAAAATTTAATTAGGTAAAAACCAATCCGGTTACTAATTAAAAGTAAACGATACCATGTAATCAATTTTAATTAATATGTGAATAAGTGCACTAAAAATAAAGACGTTATTTCTTTCATTGTTAAAAAAAAACGTTTCATCAACCTTTAAAGTTTTTGACAAATTAACATAAAATAGCTGTCATTAAATTTTGAAATTTTGTATTTTTTTAATTTTAAAACAATTATATTTTTTATGTCATTTGAATTGGGTTGATTGTAACACCCCGTATTCCCAACAATGTAAATCATACATGTAAATCAGAGTATTACAACGTATACGGAATGCTACACTTCGTAAAATACTTAAATAATAGAGTAAAATTTTCTATTAATAAAGTAA
>Ga0315914_1004775_pt1 | contig 20088 bp, 10 predicted proteins | sample MpolenodulesMG_FD_203920 | JGI IMG/M metagenome (GOLD analysis project Ga0315914, IMG submission 203920) | Medicago polymorpha root nodule microbial communities from Los Angeles, California, United States - elongated nodules | ecosystem: Host-associated > Plants > Roots > Nodule | place: USA... | reverse complement strand
AACTTTAAGCTGGGACCTAATTAAGGATGCATATATTAAACAATAGTGTTCGACTCATACTTTAAAAAAGTTGTGTTATTTTAACACACCTAATTTGAAATCAAATTTTGAAAAGAATTTTTTTTTAACATGATGCTACCATGAAGTTTGATTATGTATCCATCATCAAAATTTTCATTGATATGTCATATTTTTGTATTAATTTATTCAAAAATTGAATTAAATTTTGAATGAATTTTGTATACATGGTACCGACACCCAATCAAACTTCAAGATACTTAAAAATTTACCAAAAATATATTAAATTGTTAACACAGTTTAAATATGTGGCTAATTATGTTGAATAAATAGTAATACATACATAAATTATTAAGTATGAATTTTCTACTAAAATATTTGAAAGAAAAAAAAATTGACAATGAGTCAAACAATGTAATAATATTTGTGTACGCAATATTATTAAGTACTATAGTATGAATCTTCTTTCATAAATCATAATAATAATAGAGCTCACAATTAGAACGGATCAATATTAGACAATCTCACTATATTACTAATTTCTCCCACAAATCCAACATTTAAAAAATAATACTAGTACGTAGTAACAAATAACATTAGTAGCCCTCTAAAAAAAACAATAACATTAGTAGTAGTAAATGTGAGCAGGAGTGACTGACCAGCTAGCTAACATGATATTATCATTATTCAAGGCAATCAAGGGTCCTAATGAAACACCATCAGAATTAGGAGCAAAAAACTTGGCAACAGGACTCATGCTATAATGTTTCTTAAAGGAATTGATGTGGTTTTCTTCATGAGTAAGGATAGAACAATTAAGCAGTGAGTGAGAGGCAAGAAAAGCAAGAATACGATCTAACATTTTGAAGGCTTGTGGATTGTTGATGTTGGAAAGACGGGAAACGATGTCGTCGGCCGAGAGTTGAGCACCTTTACCAGCTTTTTGCAACACATCAAAAACACCAAGCTCAATTGCAGATTGGAGTGCCATGGGAAGTGCAATAGAGATTGCAAGCTGCATAGCATACAAGAAGCTTTCATCATCATCATCATCATCTTTTAATGTTTCTTGCTCTTCTCTCTTCTCTATGCTCTCATTCTCACAAATGAGATTCTTTGAATTAAAAAGGTTGGCCATATTCACTTGAATGTATCTTCCTGTCTCCCTATGTGGCTTTTATAGTCTCTAAATCCTCCAAATGCTTAATAATAATGTGCTTAAATGCACTCATGGTCCCCTCTCTTTTAAAAAGCTTGATGTTTTAGTCCCCTTTTAAACGCCAGGTTTTTGGTCCCCTTCTTTTACATTTTTTTGGATTTTAGCCCCTAGCCTTATTTGAGTGTAATTTGTGCTGACGTGTCTGAATTATTAATGATGTGGCGCACAATATATCGACAAGTTATATTCCATGTCATTAAAAATTTATTTCATATAATTAATAAAATAATAAACTAATTAATTAAATAATAATAATAATAACAATATCCTTTTATTAAAACTGAAAAGAGATAAATCAAAAGAACCCTACTTCCTTTTTGTAAAAAAACAACAAAACAAAAACCCTAATAACCAAATGAAGCTCTCTATTGTGACCTTCATCCCTCCATCGTGACTTCCAACCTTTGACCCTCCGTGTGCTGCGACCTTCATCCCTCCATTTCTTCCCTCATCACTTGTGATTTCATCACTGTCATTTGTTGTGATTTTTTCCATCCATCTCGTTTGTGGTTTTGCTTTGATTTATTCACGGTTGACTGTTGCGATTTCATCAACTTCAATCTGCAATTTCAACCTTCGAAATGTCAAACTTGGAAACTATGGGTCGTAAGTTTGTTTATTTTGTGTTGATTTTTTTTTTTTTGATATAATTTTGTGTTGATTTTTATGGATTAAGAATTAGTTTTTGAATGTTGTTATTTTAATAGTGGTTGTGGTTCCCCATTGTTCCTTTGATTATCTTTTTTTTAATGGTGTTGTGGTCCCTCATTTAGTATTATGTTGGTGGTGAACCAATGTTCACAAGATAAATAGTTAGGGTTTAATTTGTTTATTTGGAGAATTTAGTAAAAAGTCTAGGGTTCAGAAGTTTCAAATGTCTATGGATCCATTGAAAATAAGGAAAAAACTAACTTGTACCCTTAAAACACGAGTTAATAAATCAAATATAGTAATTTTTTGTTGGAATGTGTTGAATTTGGGGCCTAACTCAACCTTACAAAACCGGCTTGTAAGGTGAGAATTGCCTCCTCTTTATATACTCTTCTCAAGAGTCTTGTCTATCCGATGTGGGACTTGGGTTTTTCCCAATACACCCCCCTCACGTCCAGCACTCTTTGGGCTTGGTGCGTGAATAGGTTTAGGTGGCCGTTGAATTCGACAAGCTCTGATACCATGTTGAATTTGAGGCCTAACTCAACCTTATAAAACCGCCTTGTAAGGTGAGGATTGCCTCCTCTTTATATACTCTTCTCAAGAGTCTTGTCTATCCGATGTGGGACTTGGGTTTTTCCCAATAGAATGTGTTCATTGAATTAAACTTTTGAATCTATAATAAATAAAATGCACAAAATTTAAGAAAATATTTCTATTTTTGAATTTCTTAACATTGTTTTGAACCATTGTTGCAAATTTTTTGACACCAATTCTGTAAAAAAAAATTTTTTTAATGATTACACAGTTGAATTGAACCAACTAACTTACATCACATTAAATAACTTAGAACAACCTAATTACTACATAAACACTTCATCTCATTCCCTAAACAACATCTTACTACATACAACTTTAACATAACGGTTGCATATTAAAATTGTCAAAAACCAAGACAACAACATCAAGCTCTTGTAAAACTTTATCTTCAAATCTTCCTCAATTTTATTTTCCACCTTAAATCTTCTTAAACTCTTCAGTTTTTCTCAGCAGGGACAATATTACTTCCTTCCCACGAGCAGTTTGTTCTTCATTGAATCAATGAAAATGGTTGCAACCTTTTTTTCATTGTAATTGTAGTAATACATATCCATATCAATACCTTGAAGTCAGAATTGATCTACGATAACATGAAGGAAAAAAAAATAGTGACTACTTTAAACATGTCACAACCAAAAAACTTTCTAATGGTGAATCAAGCCCACAAAGCAACTTTTTCTTCTTCTGCTAGACACAAAATCACGGCTTCATACAGAACACTGAGAATAAATCGAATTTGACATGACATAGGGGGAGAAAATGATACATATGAAGAGATGGATGGAGGAGGAAAGAGGGAGGGAGACGAACGATTGGGAGGATGAGGGAGGAAGGAGCGGCTGGAATCACACAAAGTAGATGAGGGAGGGAGGCATGAAGGTCACGATGGAAGGGATTTGGGAATTAGGTTTCCCTTGATTTCAATCTTAGATTTTTAATTAAAATGCTAATCTGAATATTTTTTTTATTAGCGGAAAGGTGGACATGTTTTCGTCTTTCATCTATTTTTATTACGCTAACGCATTTAGACTCAATGATATAATTTGTCCAATTGTACTGCACCGCATCATTAATGACAATGACAAGCGGAAAAACAGACATGTTTTTATCTTTCCACTATTTTTATTGCTCTAACACGTGTAGACTCAACAATATAATTTGTCCAATTGGACCTCATCACGTTATTGATGACAATGACAAGTCAGAAAAAATTACAATCAAATTATGTGGGGCACTAAAATCTAGAAAAATATTAATTTGGGGACCAAAAACCTGACTTTTAAAAAATGGACCAAAACTTAAGTTTTTTAAAATAAGGGGACCAAATATGCATTTAAGCCATAATAATACTACCAAGTTAATTTATATGTTAAGACTCTGTTTGGATATCTTAAAATTAACGGAATGGAATGACACATAATGGAATGGAGTGGAGCGGGAACGGAATGGAACAGAACAAATGTTCTATTTTATTGTTTGGATATTTTATGACGGAATGAAACTAATTTCTCATTACATTGTTTGGAAAGTAGACGGAGCGGAATGAGTTATAACTTTTTTATTCCAATTTTACCCTTTTTAAGTAACAATAAATCATCAATATTGATTCTAGAGAGGCTATAATTAATATGCTGCAAAATTCTCGTTTGTATCATTTGGAATTTAAAAACTAAAATAGCTATATACGAATATGAAAATTAGAGGCTTACAAGCTATCCAATTAGAAGTCAAACATCAATATTGAATATGCAGTGGCTATAATAAGATGTAGAATTCTCCTTTTTAGCAAATCCCTTGGAATTTAAAAATTAAAATAGTTTTAAGATAACACATATGCTTCAAAGTGAACACATTCCATATTTCTACAGAGGCGAAGAGTGAAGAGCTGCAAACAACCGAAGTATAGAGGTAGAGGCGAACAGTAAGAGTAAAAGAAATTGGGGAATGAAAAGTAGAGACAATGTTGTAATTATATCATTATTGTGTTCCATTCTATTGAAAGAAGGAATAGAAAATTGATTGGTTAAATGAGTGGTATTGAATGGAATGGGTTCCATCACACTACATTCCATTCCATCCCTTTTTTACAAAACCAAATAATAGAATATGGATATATCTTACTCCATTCCATTCCACCACTCTCCATCAATCTAAACATAGTCTAAGTGACTATTTTTTTTGAAAAAGAGCCTAATTGACAATTAATTACTCCATCTGTCCCTAATTATAAGTCTCCTTTGATAAAAAGTGTAGTCGCTAAATATAAGCCCCTATACAAATTACTAGATGCATTTATTTTTATTTTTTCCTAAACATACCCTTAATTAATACTACTAACTTGCATTAGAATAATATGAAAAATCAAATTAAACACAATACAAACAAAAGACAGTATAGTAAAATTCACACGCAAAATAGACACGTTAACCATGCTATCAACTTTTCTTATTATGTGATAAATTAGTCAAATTGAAACTTTTAATAAGGGACAAATGAAATAACAATCGTCATAATTGATCCATACCGATTATTTTACTCTATTCGTCCCTTTTTATTTGAATAGTTTACAAAAACGGAAATGCTGGTTATCGCGACAAAAGTTTCACGATTGGTTTACGAATGAGTGGTTTACCTCCATTAGCAATTGTTTTTCTTCTAATTTTCCATTTGAAAAGAAAGAGATGTCCTAAATATTTTATCCACTTTATTATATCTATCTTATGTATGCGGTGCTACATCATCACTGCTGCTTTAAAATGAAAGATGACACTGGTGATAGCGGTGGTTCCTATCCTAGAATACACTTTGCACTTTGTGGTAGGTGAATGAGATATTATGATTTTACTTTATTTTTAAGACAATAAATCATAAGGCTGGGTTTGTACTTTGTAAGTAAAAAGCTTTCCTTTGCCTTAAAAAAAGCATAACCAAGGGCGCATTCGTGAGAGATCCGGGAGATAATCTTTCGCGTTATATAGCATTACTCCTCTTTTAAAATGCTCCCAAGAGAGATGCTAAATTTTTGACTTTGCATTGATCAGTCATAAATGATAAATTGCAGATTTGTACGTTTGTTCAGCGTTTAGACTCTAGAAAGATGACAGACAGGGCTGTAGATAAATGATCTGATCGAAAATTCCAAACCTGCAGGTTTGACTTCATTTAATGGAGGAGATCCACTGGTTAATGCAAATCTGATTTTTTTTACTCCTGTAAATGAAGGTACGCGTTCAAGAAAAGCTAGTACTCACCCTATTAACGTGAAAATTCGATAAAATGACCCCACAATTAAACTTTGAATTTTGCTAACCAATACTCTCAGAGATTGATTAAGGATTTTATAAATAATAATTTTGTCTTAAAAATAGAAGATGTTATTTTTTATACACAATTTTTTCTTAAAAACTTATTTATTTTAAATGTTTAACCAATATCTTTAGAACACTCGTTATCATTCTCCTTAAAGTATAGAACAAATAAAAATCATAAAAGTGGCAAATTAGGCTCTCCTTCAAAATTTTGAGTCACATTTGCTAATACATATAAAGTATAGAACAAATAAAAAAAATAGTTTTTTCAATAGACAAGTTTTTTTACAAAAATAAACGATATTCTTTCATTGTAATTGATAGAGTGATACAATACAAATTCAAAATCACTAAAAACAAAAAGGATGAATTTGTGAATAAACCCACAACATCCATATTAATACCATAATAAAACAACAAAGTATACGTGTCTACAAATATGAATATATTCAAGCCACTAAAATACTGATGTTATGGATCTGCTATGTTTATGGTGCAAAAGTAATTGATGAAACTATACTTGATCAAAACTAATAGACTAAATTACACCAAAGGTCATTTAAGTCTGAGGTTTGTAAAAGATTGATTCTTCAAGTAATTTTGGTCACACATAAGTCCTTTAAGTTTGAGGTTTGTAACAAATTGGTCCTTTAAGTTATTTTGGTCACACATAAGTCATTTAAGTTTGAGGTTTGTAACAAATTGGTCCTTTAAGTTACTTTGGTCACACGTAAGTCCTTTAAGTTTGTAAACATTTTTAATTTAGTCATTCTGTTAACCAAACATTACAAAAACGATGATGTGGCAACATAATTGAATAAAAAGTGTTTACAAACTTAAACGATTTGCGCGCGATCAAAATAACTTAAATGATCAATCTGTTACAAACCTCAAACTTAAATGACTTATGTGTGACCAAAATAACTTAAAGAACCAATCTGTTACAGACTTAAAACTTAAAAGACCCCTAGTGTAATTTAGCCAAACTAATATTTCAACATTAATCAAATAAACATTGCACTAAGACGAAAAATAAAAAACACACCGCATAAAGATGGGGATTTAAAATAAACAAAGTCCTGATATACAACGAAATCAATAAACCAACGAGATAAAGCTGAAAATATGTGAAAAATCACTTATTTAAATAAAAGATAAATAAAAACAAATTGAAGGGGTGATTTCGGATCAAATTGATCCAAATCACCGCTCTTTGATGGATCAAGAAGAATGAGGGTTGTTACAGCTAGGTTTTGAGAAAAGATTTAATATTTACCATTAGATTCGTGTAAAATTGATCCAAATTTGATTTAATTGTACTTTTGATTTAATTAACTCGTGTTTTTTTTCTCTAAATACAGTGATTTTATTTGCTAAATTATCGAAGTTTGGTCTCAAATGTAATATTTAGGCTAAATTATATTTTTGGTCCCTTAATTATTTAATTAGTATCGCTTTGGTCCCTTAATTAAAATTTGATTTATTTTGGTATCTTAATTTTATCTCCGTTACACATTTTGGTCATTTCCGTTAGTTTTAATTCAAAAACGTCAGGTTTTCTTCTGGATTTTTTCTGGGATTTTTGTTGTTGTAGGTTGATGGTGATGATATAAAAATGAAGAATAGGAGAAGAAGATGAAGAAACCCTAACGTTTTTGAATTAAAACTAATGTAAATGACCAAAATGTGTAACAGAAAGATAGTTAAGATACCAAAAGAAATCAAATTTTAATTAAGGGACCCAAGCGATACTAATTAAATAGTTAGGAGACCAAAATTGCAATTTAGCATAATATTTATCATTAGATTCATGTAAAAGTGAGTAATCAATTCATATAAAACCTACTCCATTCGATCCTTTTTAAGCGTCATTTTAGAATTTTAACACAAAAACAACGAAGTGTATTTTTGCACATTTTTTTTCTATTATATCCTCATTTTAATCCACTGATGATTTCTTATTTCTTTGCACACACTTTATCTTTTCAATAAATTTAATATGCAACAAACACAATTGTTAGTTACTACGCTCTTTCTCCAACAAATTTTCATTTTTTTTGCTCATTTTATCTTTCTGTCATAACAAACAATTTTCAATTTTCTAAATATTGTGCACATCGCTTTAGTTATTTTAAGTCTATATCAAAATTATTTCAACTTCACATTAGTGAAAAGATAAGAAAAAAATTAAGTTTCCTCCAACTCCTTTAATCAAAATTAAGGCTTCAAATATGACTTCAACCAATGTTAGATTCACACCGCGTGACATAAAATTTGAACTCTTCGTGAAACCATTTTCACAGGTAACAAACTTTTGTTTAAATTTGAAGATAACAAGAAACAAATTTTGTTTTAAAACAAAACAAACAAACTAATTTGCTTAAAAAAACAAACTTTAGTTTTTCAAATATATAACATTAACTAGTTTTATAGTAAAATATAAGAGTAATTGACAAATAGTATAATTGACAAATCATACCCTTAAAAATACCAAAACGAAAGTTAAATAGAAACAAAAAATTTATCCTAAAAAGACACTTAAAAGGAACGGAGGGAGTATAATTTTTAATTTAAAGTAAAATCAAAATTTTGTGTAAAAAATGACAATAGTCATTTTGATCACTAAATGTGTAAGGTATAGTCAGAATAATACTTTAATGCATCAAAATTTTAAAATAGTCATTAATTATGCACTCTGTTAATAAAAATAGTTTTTAATGCTAAAATAATCTCTCAATACTCACAATAACTCTTTTGATGTATGAATTGAATGACAATACGTAAGTATTTATAAAAGCATACGATAATAAGTAAATATATTGAATGACTAATATGACAATATTAAAGAAGTATTTTAATGGCTGAGATTACTTGACTAACGAAGTGCATAATCAATGACTATTTTAAATTTTCTATACATCGAGGGACCATTGTGTCTACTCATTACGTATTCTGAGACCGAAATAACTATTAAAAAAAAGTAAAAAAACTTTTTGTACTATTGTTAGGTACTGTTTGGTCAGACTTTTTTTACAGTCTAAAAACTATTTTAAAACAAAGTTAAAATAAAGATCTTTAAGAAATAAGCTAAAGCTCTTTGGTTTCTTTAATTTTTTTAGTTTTAAGAAATAAGCCAAAGCTGTAAGTACTTAATTGATATTGTGTTTAGCCTAACTTCTCTTTAAAAATCTAGAGAGGTTGAAAAAAAACAGGCCAATCTGTACCTAAGACGGGCGACCAAAAATAGTCGACCCTATGAGTGGACCCCACAGTACCTCCACACGGGCAGGAAAAAGGTGAGAAACACAAGACAACGAATGCAATAGAAAAGAAATGAGGAAAGAATGAACAAAGTATGAAAACAAAAACAGCTGTAACAATAATGAAAAGAAACAAAAGAAACAGTGTCAGGTCAGCATTAACAACACACGACACGGGAAACTGAAACCGAAAAGTCAATAAGGGCAACCTAGTTCCATTTCTTAACAAAACGACTTCAACACAAAGACTTTCTCTTCGCATACACATAACATAACAAGAACGGTTATTAGTATTATCATCAATCAAATTTAAACACAACCCAGATCTTCCTTCTGCTTTTTTCTGATCAAAGTTTTCATTTTTAATAGGTAAGGAATTTTCGGATTACAAAAATTTCTGGGGTGTTGTTCTGGATGATAAAAATCGTTTTTTTTTTCAGTGATCGTGTTTTTGTGCTGATAATTCACTGTTATTGGATTTTTCTTTTTTTTGTAAAGTTACGGACTTTCGTTGACTTGATGTTTTTTGTTGTTGTTGAAGGTTAGCAGAAGAGTTGGATGCTGAATTATATACATAAAATTTGAGGTGGGAGTTGGAATATATGGACAGTCTTTGTTGCTTCAGCTCCAGTCAGGTGAGGAACAAATTCTAATTCTTCTACCCAATTCTGTAATATTTCTTCTTTTGTATTTGTATTTGTAATGATCAATCTCCATGCATATAGTTTTAGAGTTTTCCTTTGGATGTCACAAGGAGGTACTTGGTTGACCTGGTTTGTTATTATATCGTAGATAGTCTCTTGTTGGACTCAAGAGTTTCTCAATTTTTTTTCGAGCAAATGATCCAATTTGGTCCTTCACAATTTTCTCAAGTACGAAAAATAATACCCAAACTAGTCTCTGACATATTTTTACCGGGGACAAATTAGTCCCTATGTTTTAATGAGTGAGGGACTAATTTGTCCTGCATATGAAAATGTCAAAGACGGGTATTATTTTTTCTCGGGACTAAGTTGGTCCGTGAGAAATTTGTGAGCGAGCGACCAAATTTGGTGTTCTCTACAAAAAGTGTTGTCAATTGCAGAAAGTAGTGGTTTTTTAAAATTCCAATATGCTACAAGGCTATAGTGCCACAATAGCCGCTATTTGACGACACTTTCTACTAAATAGTAGGGCAATAGTGATTTGTTCATCAAATTCTATAGGGCCACTGTAGCGTCTATTTGACAACGCTGATTGCACATGCTAGTAAATTAGTTGTTATATTAGTTTTCAGGGTTTGAACTCTGAAACTACTAATTATACTCTTTCGATGTCTCTTTTCTCACCAACCGAGTTGCCTACTTTGATAGAAATTGAAATTGGAAGTATAGATTTGTTTTTGTGTGTATTTGTTGCTGTCAGCACAAGTTCTTCTAAAAGCTCAAGCTCAAGCTTGTAAGATTATCCAAGAACTCTTTAAGCTTGAAGTGCGGATAGTTCACGAGCATGCTGTATCTTGTACTAATGTTTTGTTATACAAAATGATGTCGCCATGAATGATTTTTCTGTTACTAGAGGATTACACCAAAGGTTTATTTTCATGCCATACCTTCTTACCTTGGTTTTTGGTGTGCTTATTTAATATATCCTGGATCCCCTGTCTCTGTTCATGCTTTTCTGTATATCATATATGTCTAGTGGAAGGGACGAGAGAGAGAATAATAGTTGTGAAGAGAAGCTATGGAATACCATGATCTCCAACTAAGTGGAATAAAAACAAAATATATCAAATTTCGGGTTAGCATTAACTTGGATGTGAAAATTGGGGATCATATTTTACGACAAGTCATACGGTGAAAATTTCTTGTATTCGTAGGACGGCAATGCTAGTATTTTTGTGATCAAAGGGGGCCAAACAAACTTTAAGGATTTTTTTTTTACTAAATAACTAAAACACCCTTTTAAGGTTTGAGCATTTGGTGGAAAAGTGACAAGCAAACTTTATTACTAAATTTTGCTCAACACCAAACAAACTGCAATAGTCCTAATGGTTGATCACTCTCCCTCATGCTATAACTTACTGAACTTTTAGCTTGTTCAAATATACAGCACAACAAATCAGGCATCCCATAAAATAATGATGAGACATTTCAAACTGGTGGCTGGGATGATGTGAAGTTTGAAGAGCAGCAGCTGGATGAAATTATGCACCTCTAGAAAAGCAGTTAATGGTTTGAATGAGAAAATTTAGATCTGTCTGAATTGGCTGAATCAAGAGATAGAATTGGCTGGAAGAAAAGACAATGAGCGTCACAGGCGTACAGCTAAATTGAGATAAACAGCCTAATAAAGCCAAAAATATAGAAACCAATTTAGGAACATCAATCAAATAGGCATAACACTTAGGGAGACACTCAGTCATGAACCAAACAGACAGGAGCAGATAAAGGAAAATAGAAATGAGCTAATTCAGGGAAAACAGACAGAAATCAAGACACAGGCAAGAATACAACACTCGAATGCTGGAATAAGATCCAAACAAGTTTGACACGAGGAAAATAACTAACGGATATGAACATTATCAGACAATAGGAGTTTCAGATCCATTGGAACTTGTGATGGTCTAACTATCACTGATTGTCCACATTCCTGTAATTATTCCACGCTTTAGATCCATTGGAACTTGTGATGGTCTAACCATCACTGATTGTCCACATTCCTGTAATTATTCCACGCTTTAGATGCACAGTACCGAGTTTGAGGTTGGGTGCTTAGAATCTGATATCAATTAGAGCTGTGGCCTAGTTAGTCCTTGTAAGGCTTGATCAGTCCTCACCTTAAGCCAATTTTGTGAGGTTAAATTATACCCTAAACCTAATTTTGAGATGGTATCGGAGTCTGTTATTGGGATAGGATCTCTGTTATTTTACCCACGTTTGTCATGCTCTTGATGTTTTAGTCCCAGATGTGAGGGAGGTATATAGATCATTTTTATTCCAATAGAGGTATGAGGTGTGTGTTTGGACTCAACGTACTATGCAGTTTTGTGGGGATGAGTTAGGTCCTAGCCCTGCGCCAAAATTTTACGAAATTTCCATTCGGTTTCTTTTATCGTGGTTGTTTGTGCTGATAGGCAATATACTGATTATGGGATGATGATGATGGAGTTATTATTATTTCTCTGTCTTATTAAATTTACGGCTAATTAAGATGACAATATGGATGTCCCGTGAGCTTAGCTCAGTTGGTAAGGACAATGCATAATATATGCAAGGTCTGGGGTTCGAACCCTGGACACCACCAAAAAAAAGATGACAATATGGGTTTTTTGAGTAGGAAGTGTGCTTCTCCATTTCATTTCTAACTGTGGGTTGGTTTCCTACATATACAGATGTAAAATGTTTCTTTCCTTTATTATATATTGTTGAAATGTGGCTTGGTTTAACATGTCTTATAAACTTTTCTACTATTGAACTTGATTTTTTGTGTTTAGGGGCGTTCTTCATACAACTCTGGCAAAGGCAAGAGCAGCCAGTCGCGGGTCAAATATGGCTTCAGCCTTGTTAAAGGGAAAGCCAACCATCCAATGGAGGACTATCACGTAGCAAAAATTGTCCATTTCAAAGGACAAGAGCTAGGACTTTTTGCTATATACGATGGACACCTGGGAAACAGTGTACCATCATATTTGCAAAAGCATCTCTTTTCTAATATCTTGAAGGAAGTGAGTTGTTGAATCAAACTAAAGATATTATGTATTGGTTATTGGCCTCACATTTGATTTCTCCGGAAAAGGGCTTTTCTTCCTTTCTATTTTATGTTGTCTGTGGTATGACAATTTTCTTTCTGTTCTCAAATTCCCATACTTTTGGCAAAAAGTATCATAACATTCTTGTGAAAGAACTTTGCAACAATGGATATTGTAAAATTGACTTAATTTACTTGTTTTTTATTTTTGGAAAGGGACATAATATTTGTTGAACCTTTGTAACTATTTTTGTTAACTATTTATGGTTTTGATTTTATATAGGACGACTTCTGGAATGATCCATTCATGTCCATTTCTAAAGCTTATGAGTCGACAGATAAGGCAATTCTTACTCACAGTCCTGATTTGGGGCGAGGAGGATCAACTGCCGTGACTGCAATTCTCATAAATAATCAGAAACTATGGGTCGCCAATGTTGGAGATTCCCGAGCAGTTCTATCAAGGGGAGGGGTAGCGGTACAAATGTCTACTGATCATGAACCAAATACGGAACGTGGCAGCATTGAGAACAGAGGCGGCTTTGTCTCAAACATGCCAGGTTTTTCAATTAACCCTGAGATCTATGTTGTGTTGGTTTTACATGTTCAACGCTGATTCATCTTACTGCTCTATAACGTTTCGTTCATTTATGGTATTGTGTGATCTCATTTGCATTGGACAATTATAGTGCGGAAAGAAATAGATGATATGTCTGTGACAGAGTGAGGGAGAGGGATAGGTTTTGATTATGATATATGCATGATTTGTACTCATTGCAAAAGTATAGAATGGGTTGAATGAAAGTTAGAAGGGAAAGATTGGTTAACTAAATCTTAAAATATCATTGTTTTTTGAGTTTCAGTTATTATAGTAGTAGTAAAATAAGTTACAGTCCTTGTGAAATAAAAGAAGGTTTCTTGTCCACGCTTTTTTTCCAAAATATTTCAGAGTTATATTTGCATAGAAGGTTAAACACTAACTGTTTCTAAGTATTACAAGGATCTTGAAAAAAAAAAAGTATTATATGGATGCCAATTGTTTACACAACCCCCACCGTGATTCTTTTTTGTTTTACTGTTTTCGATTTTGTCACGAATTTTATGGATTCGTTTGATCCATGAAGGCGACCTCATTTGGTGAGATAAGACTTGGTTATTGTTGTTTTTGATTTTGTAATAATTTCTTCATGTGGGATATATTAGGAGATGTTGCTAGAGTGAACGGGCAGCTTGCGGTTTCTCGAGCATTTGGAGACAAAAACCTCAAAACACACCTGAGATCCGATCCTGACATTCAGTATGCTGATGTTAACCAAGATACTGAGTTTTTAATACTTGCTAGCGATGGTCTTTGGAAGGTTTGTGATTGATCTCGTCTCTTTTTGCCCATTATTATTTCATAAAGCTAAAAATGTACTTCTCATTCCTTTAAGTAGGTTTTATTTTTTGTCTCAACCAATTTTTTTTCCCGACATTTCAACAATTATCCACACAACTAATTTCATTCCAAAATCCAAATTCTAAGAGTGGCACTATGTGTTTGGACAAATGTGCTATTGGCACTGCATCATGTAGGATTTCATTCCATTTTCATCCCTAATATTTCCACGAAATATAGAATCACTTCATTATTATTCCGCTTCCAATCCAAGTAGTCTAATTTCTTTGTGATCAACCAGAATAGGTTTAATCCATCTTTTAAGAATTTTCAATCTCCATACCTTTGATTAAGAACGATCTTGTCCTTAAAATTTCATTTATTCCGCCAGGTAATGGCGAATCAAGAAGCCGTTGATATTGCAAAAAAGATAAAGGATCCACAAAAGGCAGCTAAACAACTAGCTACTGAGGCATTGAACAGAGACAGTAAGGATGATATTTCCTGCGTTGTAGTTCGTTTCAAGGGATGAATGAGGGAACATACATACATATACATACTCTAAATTTTCAGGGTATATATATAGGACTTCCCATAGAAGGATGCAATCCCATACTCTACTCGTTATTTGGAGTTTTTCTTCAAAATAGCAATCGCCTCCTTCCTTTCATATGTATAAAAAATATAAATTGAGATTCTTGAGTTTAGGTGGTGTGACATTTAGAATTTATTGATTTCTTGGTTGTGATATAGATTCATACATCATATTTTTCTTTGTAATATGGTTTATGTCATGGAGCAGTGTGATGATGGATGGCCACAGTTCATACATTATTGAACATGGGATTTATTTTAAAACCGATCGAGTGTGTGATTATATACTATACTTGATTAATCTCCGGTTGCAATTCAGGTGAGTATGGTAATTGCGTGAGACATGAAATGATTTGTTCTCATTTTGTTGACCCCCACCCTCTTTACCGGGCATGCTTATGAAATCAATAGGAAGTCCATTTTTAGCTAAGGCATTCACCACCTGGGGATGTGAACTTGTTATATCTCTTCCTTTTCTTTTCTCTTTTGGTTTGATGGTGGAGTTGACGAGTCCAAAGAATGAATGTTGAATATTCTTACTCGGTCTTCCTCACACCAAACGTCCAAACCGATAGTTTTCAGATTATCTTTATCAACGGTTGACTGGAATGAAGATTGAATAAGAATATTTTTTGAGAGAAAGATTGAATAAGAATATATGATGTCTTGTTAGACAATAGAACGTAGTCATTGGTTCCTTATTTCCTAATTATAAGATCACAATTTTAGTCATTTTTTTTATAAGATCACAATTTGCAAATGCAAATGAGTGTTTAAAGTCGAAGAGAACTCGTTTGTTACTATCAAGTTGCATATGATATATAAGACTAATGTTTTATTTTTGGGTTAATAGGTCTTTACCCCTGTAAAATATTTTTTTTGATTTACCCCTCTGTAAAATATTTTTGTTTTGATTTACCTCCTAATAGGCCAAACAAAAACCAATTTTATTTTTTTCTCAAGAAATTTTCGTTTTTGTTTGACCTATTAAGGGGTAAATCAAAACAAAAATATTTTTATATTTTACAGGGAGGAAAACCAGAAATGACCTATATTACAGGGGGTAAAGACCTATTAACCCTTTATTTTTTAAGTTGCAATTTCAATATATAATTTTTAACATAAACCAATCTTGATATGCACAATTCATACTATTTTAATAAACAGTCTTCTAGATATTCTTGATGTAGCAATAGCAATACATTACACATTGCAGTTGGACCTAATTGGCAAAATAAAAAATACACATAAATGTAGGTGTCAAAATGTAAAACCTAAAAAAAATATAGGTGTCAATCTTGTATTAATAATTAATAATAATATTTCTTATCCCAATTCAAATAGGAAAAAAAATGTTAATAACACTCTCTTTATAACACATTCTCTAACATTCATTTTTTTTATTGGATGAAATTCAAGTGAGTCTCACCACTTTATGTGAGATCCATTTTCAAAATGTGATATCCACATGATTTTCATTCAGAGAGTAAATGTCAAAAAAAGTGTATATAACACTCATTGGCAAATAATATCACATGACACATGTAGCCTTATCACAAAGATAAAATAGATAATCACCCACAAATATACGAGTATTTTAGTTATTAAGTATTGATATTGTCATTCAAAAATAAAATTGTACAGTTTCTTTGTTTTTGCAATTGAAGTTATCAATGTCGATACGACAAAAATAAACTAAAACAAATATAAATTGAATTTTAAAGTACGCATACATGTGTTATCTTTCTCAAATTGATATCCATTAGTTCATTATGATTATGATGTTACAATAAAATAACTTTTTTTTATCAATACATTATTTCACACAATTTTTACCAAAACAGGCTTGTGTTAAACTTACTTGGGCAGCAAGAACGTAATTTGATCTAATTAAAAAACAAAATATGAGATAGATAACTAACAAAAAGAGTGGCGTGAGAAAATAAAATATGACATTTTTTTTCAATTGAAGCCGTCACGAACCTAAATATTCTCAACTCTTCTTGAAAAGTAGTAAAACCCTTCCAAAACCCATTCTTTATTTTTCTTCCAATTTCACACATTTTCTCTGATCGATCAATCACCATGTCGCAATCACTGAAGCTGATTAAGGATCACGCTTCCAATCCCAAACTCTGGTTAATCGTCGGGATTGGACTCGCCGGCGGTATCGTCGTTCTCTCCGAGACTCGCCGTAGAAGACGCTGCCGCAACACTCCTGAACCTGATTTTGGTGCTTTTATTGAACGCTTTGAGCTTCTTCCCTTTCCTCAGCCTCCTCCTCCTGCCGCCAATCAACTTCTTTCTTCTCTCACTTTTGCCATAAGCGACATGTTTGTTCCTCAAACAAAGAAAAACTAGAATGATTAGTTTTTAAGCTTATTTGAGTAGAAAAGATTGGTTTTTTTTTTTTTTTTATGCTTTTTCTTTTATGGGGTTTCTTAGAAAATTCGCTGATATTTTGTGATACAGCATTCATTTACTATAAAAGATGTGTTAGTTTTTAGACATTATTATTGTTGTTGTTAATATTTTGTGATACAGCATTCATTTACCATGAAAGATGTGTTAGTTTTTCGACATCATTGTTGTTGTTAATTCTTTTGAGCGTTGATTCATTTTTTGAATTTATTGAGTCAAAAGTGTTAGTTTTTGGACATTATCATTGTTGTTGTTATTTATGTTTTTTAAGTATTGATCCATTTTTAAAATTTGTTGAGTTAAAAAGTTAATTTTTTTAATGTTTTTTGTTCTTTGGGGTTGTATACAAAATTTGCCGATATTTTGTGATGTATTTGTATATTACAACAACATTTGATTTGCCTTTAAGGAAGTGTTAGTTTTTGGACATTTTTATTGTTCTTCTTGTTATGTTTATTAAGCATTGGTTCATTCTTAGTATTTGCCGAATCAAAAAGTTTTTTATTTCTTATTTTTAATTTTTTTTATGTTCTGTGTTTGTTGGGGTTAAAGAGAAAATTTGCTGAGAGTTTAGTATGTGACATTTTTTATCTGGGTGTGTTGAGGCTTCTGTTGTTGGGGGTTTTTCAGATTTGACGTGAAGGGCTATGTGACGGGGTTTGGAAATCCTGTGTGGAAGAGAACGCACGAGGAGGCAGAGAAGACTGCGATGGTGGTGACCGCTCTGCTCTTCAATGGGGCTACTTGTGTTGGCAAGACTGTTATGGATGAATTCTCTTTTGGGTGAGGAGTACTTTTGAAATTCATTAGTTCTGTATAGTTATCTTAAACAATTGTTCAGATGTGATTTACTTAATGCATTATTATCTCAGATTTTCTGGTGAGAACAAGTATTATGGAACTCCAACTAATCCTCAGATGCCATCGTGTGTCCCGGGAGGGTCTTCTAGTGGTTCAGCAGTAGCAGTTGCTGCTGGACTTGTTGATTTCGCCATTGGTGGGTTTATGTGGCACCTATAATTTCTACCTCTAATTGCTTGAAATGACAATTATAAGGTTTACTGGTTTATTTATTACATTCTTAATATTTTGGTCATTTATGAATCTCTCACATTCATTATTAGCTATTGAAACCTCTCATATTTTTGTCATTTACTGATTTATTTAGTACTTATATTCATTTTGGCGATTCTGATATGATTTTGTTTTATGACTGGTTTCTACTAAACTACATTCCTGGAAAAGCTTTTTGGCTGTATTTCTTTGAATTAAAAATCGATCATCAATCTGTTCCTGTTAGCTTGTTCTATTGAATAAAAGTAGTCCCTTCCAGCTCAAAAATATTTCATCTGGACTGCATTTCTGTTCGTTGAATCGAAGTTATATCATCTGGAATGCGTGCTAATTTGGTAATGATAGTTATATCTAACAATATTTCAAATGTCTGGAGCGCATATATTTGAAGTTTGAATTTAGTTAGTAATATTACACCTTGTGGTAGTGAGGGAAATGACTTCTTGACAATGTTTTAAAGAGTTATTTTCAATTTTTGCTGTTATCCATACTATAAGGGCAGAAATAGCTTCATGATCCCAGGTCTTAGTCGGTTATTGTGTTCTCTTTGATTCATAATTGCAGCATAGATTACCATGTATAATCGTGTTTCTTTTCTAATTCATGATTAATGGGCACTTACAATTATACCATGTCGTGGCCTCAATAACTGTTTGATTTTACTATCCTAACTATGTATGAGAGCATGAGAGATTATTGTGTCTTTGTAGGTACCGATACTACAGGATGTGTGAGAATTCCAGCATCACTTTGTGGTATTTTTGGTTTTAGACCATCCCACGGGGCTATATCTACCATTGGAGTTCTTCCAAATGCACAAAGCTTAGACACCATTGGTAAGAACCATAGTTTTGTGCTGTGATTATGATTGGTCATAATTTATATGTTTCAACTTTCAAATCTTAAGGTTCTGCAGTATCCTTGTGATCTGCTTTAAGAATGTGAATAGAGCAATTAGATACATGTGTTAAAACATTGACTAGTTGACAAAACTGAAGTTAATAAGAAATTACACATAGTGAGGTGAATGGGACTCAAATATTTCTAACATTTTTTGAATAAATGTTTTAATATTTTTTTCTGACTGCTGATTACTTAACTGCATAATTGCATTGCAGGATGGTTTGCCCGCGATCCATCTGTCCTACATCGTGTTGGACATGCTTTACTTCAATTGAATTCAGTGGATACCAAAAAGTCAAGGTGTATCATATTTGCTGATGATCTCTTTCAATCATCCAAAGATGCTACACAAAAGACAATATATGTCATTGGTAAAACTATCGAGAATATGTCTGGATGTAAGTTTCTGGGTCTCCGAAAACCAATTTGTTTTCTTGGAGATTTAGTGAAATTGATTGTTATAATGCAGGTTTTCTTTAAGACAAAAGTTGATCTCTAAAATTACCAAACAAAAAGAATTTTGTGTAATTATCAAGTGTTTTTGGTCATTTTGGTTTTGCAGATCAGGCTCCAAAGCATATGGATCTTTGTGAGTATATTGTTAAAAAGGTGCCCAGTCTAAGGCTTCATGAGCAATCGGCACCCCAACAAAATGGAACATCTATATTGAAAACCCTCTCTTCGGTTATGCTTTCAATACAAAGGTATTCTATTTGTATCGTATGTTGATATAATTTTCATAATAGAAAAAATGACAAGGTAGTAAGGATGAAAGAGGGTGCACGAGTAAAGAATTAAGTATTGGACAGTTCTTAAAAAAGAAGAAAAAGGGGGCAACCTGATGCCATTAAAGTCCTGGCATGATTGGGTCTAGGAAAGGTTTGACCCATTTAAAGAGGAAAAATGAATCTCGGTAATTGGGACACTCCAAAG
>Ga0315914_1004774_pt1 | contig 20093 bp, 14 predicted proteins | sample MpolenodulesMG_FD_203920 | JGI IMG/M metagenome (GOLD analysis project Ga0315914, IMG submission 203920) | Medicago polymorpha root nodule microbial communities from Los Angeles, California, United States - elongated nodules | ecosystem: Host-associated > Plants > Roots > Nodule | place: USA... | reverse complement strand
TTGATATATATTTTTAATCAATATAAATATATATATATATATATATATATATATATATATATATATATATAAATATTTTAAGACCGAGTCATCTAACCGAGTTATCCGGTTTAATCCGATTCAGTCATGCGGTTCAACCAGTGACTCAGTGGTTCGACCGTTGACTCATTGACCCAGTACCCTTGCCGATTCGATGGCCGAGCCGAGTTTTAAAACTATGGTAAATCTATTTCACCGAAGGGTTTTATAAAGATGTCGGTCCATTGATGTTCTATATCAATAAATTTTATATCAAAAATCATTTTCTAAACATAGTCTCTAACGAAATGATGTTTAATTTCAACATGTTTACCTTTAAAATTCAATATAGTATTTTTAGATAGGAAAATTATAGCATTATTATCACATAAGATAGGAATACTATTCTCACTTAGCTGATAGTATTCAAGTTCATGCTTCATCCGGAAAAGTTGTGTGTTACAACTTACTACTAAGATGTATTTTGATTGTGCTATTGACAATGCAATGGTTGATTTTCTTTTGCTAACCGAAGAGATGAGATTGTCACCATTGAATGGACAACTTCCACTAGTACTGTTTCTTTTAATTCTATCTCAACCATAATCAACATCACAAAATCCAACTAACTTATAATCGTTGGATTTCGTATACAACAAGCCAAGTTAGTAGTACCTTTTTTACATCTAAAAATTCTCTTGAGAGAAGTTAATTGAGATTCTCTATGATCTGATTAGAATCTAGAACATAAACATGCACTAAATAAATTATCAGGTCTTGAAGCAGTTAGATGTTTGAGAAATCCTACCATACACTAAATTGTTGAGTTCTTCTTGCATTGCCAAAATTCAACCATCACCTTTCAAGGCATCATCAAAAAAGTTGGTTCAATCATTGATAACGGTCTTAATTGAAAGAAGATTCATTTATGAATATCCTCTGATCTTTAGAGGATCATTCTTGCTTTCAATGATTTTATCTTTTAGATAAGATGACTTGTACCTTAATGATATTCTAGAAGGTGCAGCAACACTAGAAGTACCTTCTTGCTCTCCAGAAGGTCTGTTATTATGTGGACCATCTTCTAGAACAACAGAAGCAACATGATCATCTGGAGTAACTTCTGACTGTCCACAAACAGAATGTGCAAAGGATGTAGGATGAGCTATAATTTTCAAATTTGTAAAATCTTCAACTAGTTCTAACTTGTCATTTTCAGGCTCTTTGTCATCAAATTGTACATGTATATAGATTCTTCAACTAATATAGTTTCAGAATTATACACTTTGTTTGCTTTTGAGCATTCAAAATATCCGAGTATGATACACTTTTGAGATTTTGCATTAAATTTCTTTAGATAAACTTTAGTGTTTAAGATATATGAGTCACGTCGAAACACGTGTGAATATAAGATATATTAGGCTTTCTTACTTTGAAAAATTCAGAGTCTTGTTCAATATATGTTTAATATAAATTCTATTTTGAACAAAAATGTTGTGTTTAATGCTTCTCTCTAATGACTAGATTTGAAAAGTGCATCAAACCACTTTTAAGTTACAAAAGCAGTTACAAGTTTATTTGACAAGTGTACCAAACCATTCGTCGAGGCAACTATAGCTAAACTTATTAAAAGCGGTAATAAAAACAATAAAATGGAAGAGTTTGTAAGTTTGATTTAATTGTGCACAGCAGTTGCACTTATCGCAGAAAAGATTCAAAAACTATACCTTCAGCTTTAATTTAGTCCCTTAGGAGGGATACGGACGAAATGATGGACTAAATTGAAGGTAGAAATATATTTTAAAAAACTTTTATTGATTTTAATAATTAAAGGACTAAATTGATGAGAGAATGATATTTGGGATTAAATTGATAGTTTATTTAAATCTAAAACAAGCATTAACGTTTGGAGAATAAGACGGGGACGAAATTTTCTCATTTTCACATATGAATCTATGATCAACCTTATTCAATAATGCATTCTTGCATGGACGTGGATATGATAGTTTAGAATTAAAAGTACAACAATATTGTGACTAGAAAATCAAAATACAAATTAAACCATGTTCTCTTTAACAAAATAAATTCTCTTAAAATTTGGGGAATTGAATTTGTTCACCACATCTACTCCTTGGAAGCAATGGACACTCAATGAAATTTGATCCAGAAGTGTCCACACACATGTAAACTTGATAAAGCTGGCTGTTACGTGCTGAATCTCTATTACATTCTATTCCTGGGGTAAACCCTGTAGCCTCTTTTATAGCCTCTGAGATGTTTTCTATGCTGTAAAATTCATCATTTGGTTCAATCCCTGAAATTCATTCCCATTAAATGATTAGAAACTTTGCAATATATGTTTTTTTTGTGTCCTACATGTATGATGTCCGACAGGACAATGACACGCATAGACATGACATTGACGGCACTGATAATAATATGAGAAAATGATATAATTGAATTTAATCACAAGTGTCATTGTCCTGTTGGAACAAGTGATACAAGTGACTACATTCAATTACTTCAATTTTCTAAAATTATTATTCGTGTCGTGTGTAATGTCAATGTTTGTGTTAGCGCTTCATAGCATGCCAAATGTTTGAAAATCATGTCTTGTTACCTGCATTCGTGAGGATCTGAAGGAGGTTTGCTTTCTCCTTAAGTTTAAGAGCAGTTTCAAAATACTCATGTTGATCAAGCTCAGATTCTGCACATGTACCATGTTTCTCCCATTCATGTGACCAGAATCTAAAACCATTGCTACTTGGACAGCTAAGAGATGGCCAATTCTTCTCCATGTTCGCCATTAGGTCTGAGATCTATATAAAATTAAATATAACTCATTAATCAGTTTTTCAGTTGATAAATGCACTAATAACATCATTAAGACCAAATAAATGATATTTTCAATTATTCTGACTAATACATCTCAAGATTAAGAAACTTTCTACTTTTTTTCTTCTATTTTAGTTTATTTTATTTTTTAAATTTCCATCAGATACTTCAAACAATGTTCGATAAATTATGATAAGTAATTTGTGAATTCTTTTAATTTTGTTGATGTAACATATATACTATACTGCAAGATCAAGATTCATACACTACTCACTAGTGTATTTAGTTTTAATATCTCAAGAAAATTGTTGTTTGATCCATAGACTATGTGAAGTTCATTTTTTCAGCCCCTTGGATTGTTCAACCCATGAAACAAGCCGATTTGAAGTTATTATCCCATACAATTTCTGCGATTGGAAGTTATGATTCGATAAATTGAAGGGCTTTTGAACAAACATGATGGTCCATAGAACAATTTTCCAAACCTAATTTAAGACTTGCACGATAAAAGAAGTTATCTGCCAGCCCGATAGAGAGTTTACTAAAGTCCTCTTTAGGTTTATCAAATTTTTTATCGCTGAAGAAAAAAAGGTTTCTCAATTTATTTATTTAAGCCATGGTCCAAGGTCTGAAATAAAATTAAAAAACAAAATTGACATCACCAAGAGTCAATTTATTTAAGACCATCTTGCTTATACCATATCAAATTAATTTCAGGCATGTTAACATATCAAATTTATTTCCAATCATTATTACATTCTTTAGTTATTTATTTTTCAAAAAAAAAAAAAGAATACCTGAGATTTATCAAAGGTACTATCAGGATCACAGTTTGAGGGCCATGATCCATCCTTGTAGTTAGGCCACAGTCCATGAATGCCAAAATCTGCTGTCGGTTTTCCGGTTTTCGGATAACAGCAGCTCTGCTTTGTGTCACAGTATGCTCCTGGCCACTACATCATTTACAAACATCGCAACAAGAAAATTAGTCTCGCGTGTGTAGCTCAGTTGGTAAAATGTAAAAAGCTAGGAACACTGATAGTAAACGTGCATGTTTGAATCTGAAATTTGTTAAATTCTTGATCCCCATTTTTGTTTATGTAGCCATTGAGCTATAAAATTAATAGTAAAATGAAAAATTCATAAATCAAACAGAATAAATGATTTAATTACCTGCTGAACAAAATAGAAGAAATCAAAATCATCAGAAAGACATTGAATTGATAAATATTGAAGTATCAAAAGCTTGAACAAAAATGAAATGCTGTTGAGTTTCATTTTCTTATGTTTTCTCTTTCTCTTTAATGGAGTTTTTGGAATTTCACAAGCAAAAGGAACTAATCAATGATGTTGATATTAGAAGTGGTGTTACGTATATATAGTGCAAAGATGTTGAGCTTATAAGGCATGTCAAAGAAATACGTAAACCAATCGTAAACTAGTTTACAATCTTATTTTCAAATATAATAATGTGAAGTACTTTGCATTATTAAAAAAGTTTAGATTTATCCACACATTTAATAAATACCACAACTTGCTTTGAAGTTTCCATATTCCATTGGATTATTAATTAACTAAGAGATGTTTATCTATTTTTTACAATGATGTACATATCATAAGTGTGAATTTAAGATTTCATCTAAACTCAACTCAAAAATAAGATTTCATCTAAACTACTATCTTTACCGTACCTATTCTAATTAATGATTTGGTTTTCATCTACTAAAATTATGTATAACCCTTTTTTTTTTAAAAGAATGTATAACCCATTTTTTTCTCTAGGTATCAATATAGATCAGGCGATCTAGTACTTTGTTTCAATGCATTTCCAAATCAAAATTAAATATTTGATACACGCTGGGAACAATATGCTCAATTCCTTTTGTTTTGGTGAAGCACAAACAAAAAATTTAAATTTTAAGTTTTTATATTGGGTCTAACCATAGATGTAGTGTGCATGGATATAAATGAATGTGATCTTATACCATTTTATGTTTTTTTAATAGATCTAAATTATTCTTACAAAACTGACTAATAAGTTTTAATCTTTGTATACTTCCCACAGAATATATAAAGAGATTTACAAACAATTTTTTCGTAAAAAAAAAACAAAAATTTTAGATGTGATTTTCAGAATGGGTTTGAACACATGACTTCTGGTTATATCAAAAGACATCCTTTATCATCTCATTTAAATGCTAATGGATAAAAGTACAAACAATTTTAACTACTTACTTAATTACTTTATTTAAAGATGCTATCCATAAAATATTCGTAAATTAATATCAGTTTTATTTTTTTTAATAATAACTCTATTTTTATCGAACAAGTTTACTTCAAAGACACTTTTGAAATACACATTTATTTTAAAATTTTAAAATTTAATAATAATTAAATAATTTTTTTTGTCAAATAGTCTAATGATTAAAATCGTATTGAAAAAGAGAATTCACGATTCTAACTTTAACCATTATGCATTATTGTCATTGAAGTTAACCATGTGAGTTGTATGCAATTAACAAAACTCCTAGTAAATGTGAATTTAATCAGTTTTGCTATCGAGTTAGCATAGTTCAACTAAATTAAAAAAAAAAAAAACATAAAAAAGTTAAATCATTTTTCAAGGTCAACTTTGTAATTCACCTAATTAACGTACCAATAATCGCATATTCGTAATGTGATACCCATATTCTTGTTTTATTGGCATCAACGTGGCAAGGCTAGCCGTTTCAATTTCTTTTTTGGGAGAAGAACGTGTTTGAAATCTTACCAAATCTTACCATTTAGATGCTTTGTTGTAATGTTGTCATGTTGAAAACGTAAAGTCTAGTTTCTAATTTTGTAGTTCATCAATCCTAAGCTTTATGGCAAGGAAGTTTGATGTTATTGCGTACAAGGAATAAGAAGTCCATTTCAGGGACCCTTTGGCGTGTGATGCATGTGTCTACACCTTGGATTGTCTTTCTTTGGTCTCTTTTTTTTGGGTACATATATCTTATCATTTTATAGTATCGTTAGACCATCCACAACACAACACCTTAAATTGAGTGTTTAAATAGGTCTCTTATGTCTATATCATTAATTTTACGATAATACTTAATAAGCATTAGTTTTCTCCAACCTAACACCTAAAAAAAATTATTAAATAGGTCGCACAATTAATTCTATATCATTACATTTCAACAAAATTTATTTAATTTATTAAGATTTATCCAATAGGTCTCGCAAAAAAAGAAGAGAGAGGGTGCTTCCATAGCCATCCTTCTCCATAGACACCCATATATTATACACCTTCCGGTCACTATTATAGTAAAGTCGTACATTTTAAATTCATTCAATAAATGATGTATGATGTGATCTATTTAATGGACCACATACATCATTTATTGAATATACATAGAAAATGAATTTTTGCATATAATAGTGATTGGATGATGTACTCCACCATGGAGGTGCTTATTTAATATGGTATTAAATAAGTTAAACATCCACCATTATAAATGATCTTAGTCATTGTTTAAAATAAAAAAAGTATTAATTATTCCCTAAAAAATTCAAGTATTAGTATTATTTATTCTCATTATATTTGTCATCATTATTAATTTTTTAGTTTGCTATTGGTCAAGTGACCAACATATACACACCGGAATGTGGAATGTAATGATTCGAGTTTGAATGTGTTTGTTTCTTACATTGCAAGATTAATTAAAATTGAAGATGGTAAATGATACACTATTAAAAAACAGGTTCAATATATTTTCTAAATACGTTAATTTTTTGTTTTAGTTCTAAAAAAAAATTTCGATTATTTTTCTCTATAACTTCAAATTAAAAATTGAATTGTTAAATGTAAGTATTAATAACATTAACCATTTCGATTGGTCAAATGATGTTGGATTGAGATCTTGAGTGTGTTTCTCTCAAGTGTTCAGGTTCGATCTTTTTGCGTGTCTATTTCAGTGGGTTTGTCCGTACAAAGTTTTACTCTAACTATAAATAGCCCCTCAAGTGGAGGTTGAGATTTGACACCTTGAATTAGTCGGTCATTGAATCAGATATCAAATTTTTATAAAAAAAAAGTATTAGTAACATTAATTTTATTAATTATATCAAAATACTAATACTGAGGCCTAAAAAACTTCTTTAATTGCAGCCCCTTGCACCGATCCAACTCAATTTTGCATTTACGATAATAGTAAGCACTTCAATGATTTTTTTGTTACAAAAATTTAGGGAGGAAGGATGGTGCCACAATCCAAAATATTGAAGATTTTTGGACTCAAAAAGTATTTATAAAAGTATTTATATTTATCTTTCTATAAAGGTACCAACCAGACTCGAACCTGTAACTTTTGAATTCAAGACATATCATCATTTTACTACTAGATCTCACTCTTCAATGTTGAGTGCATACTTTTACTGAAGTTAATTTGTGAAAGAAAAAAAAAAGTTTATTATTTCACTTTAATTTGTGTGAAACAACCTGATGTGTACCCCAAATCCAAAAACTTATTGTGTACTCATAACAGAATGGAGAAAGTATTTTATTAATAAAATATATTTAACTAATAATATTTTTAAATTAATGCGTAAAAAAAAAAAGCAAACAAAATGGGATACACACGGAGTACAAATTATTGGAGGATGATCTTTTCTCTGTGTGATCGGAGGATGGTGATTTACTAGCTTTTCTTTGTTACGCGAGTAAGGATCCTCTCCATTTATAAAATTAAATTAAGATTGTTATTTTTTCTTTGTTACGCGAGTAAGATCCTCTCCATTTATAAAATTAAATTAAGATTGTTATTAGAAAATAGATAAACACAAAAAAATTGTAATGTGTCTTATTATTAAATTTGTTCTACCATTATTAATTATTTTTAAGTTTAATTATGTCTTTATTTCTTGAAACGAAAGAAATGGAGAAGTTTAAATAGAGACATCCTAACTAGTTACATACTACTTCATTGCATGTTTCGATCATGTTCTCTCTGTTCACATTGCCAAATCCCAAGTGCAATACTCTTCTTATCTAAAACACTTTTTGGAGGTCTTATCTAAAACAAACGGACAAAGAAAATTATGACATATGTGGAAAAAAAAATACAATTGATTATCTTTTTTGTAATTAAATAATGCACCAGGACCACAAAAATCATATACAAAACGAACAAGTGTAGTTCTAATTGGTTGCTTCCATAGACGTTCCTACGTACATGGGTAACAAAGTAACAACAATCACGAAATGTTCACATGTTAAATACCCAATACATTATTGTGTGCCTCCAACGTGTTGGATAATATATGGATCCAGATCTATAGAAAATGACCAATTATACTATTTTTCGATTATGTTAATTAAAGAACACGACAAAATTAAGAAAAAAAATTCATAGGCTTTCTCAATTAATTATATATAATGTGTGTTACCTATGGAATGGAGAGGTAATATGCTTGATTCTAGACATCTTTGAGGTTTTTCTTTTTTGGATTTGTTATGCAGAATGTTGTATATTTTTTTGCTTTTGATAGAGGTTTTTAAGTGGGTTTAGAGAGAAAAAGACAAAATTAAGAAAAAAAATTCATAAGCTCTCAATCAAAATTAATTCTATATGACGTGTGTTAGACATTAAATACAAGTATTTGGTCAGATAGAAATCGAACTTTGGTTTATCACGTTGTGAGAGTATATCCTATGTCGTTATAGTCAACTCTGTTAGTGCGCGACCTTTTTAATATATATGAATGTGTGTACGCGAGCGTGCGTGCCTGAAAATAATTATTTACCGATTGTTAGAGAATTTAAAATAACAAAATAATATTGAAATGATACAAATATCAATTAATTTTTTGTTTTTACAAACTCTGATTACACACTATTTGTCTTAATATATTTAGAACAATCGACATCGAATTAGATCGATAGAAATATTAAGGTTTTGTCAACAGAAAAAAAAAGGAATATGAAGGCAAAAAGAATTGTAGATTCAAATAACCAATAAAATAACTATCATTGAAATCGAACTTTCAACATAAACTATATAACTCTTCATTTACATACCACATGAGCTTCGAGTAAACTTAAAAAATTTGACATACAAAAATATTTTTAAACACAAAAATATGAGGGTTAATACGGAACATAAAAGATGTAAATTCTAAAACCATTGCTTTGGTGGCAGTCCCTGGACCGACCCTGCTTTTTCTTCTCTGCATCAACGTGGCAAGGTTGGCAGTTTCAATTTCTTTTCTGGGAGCCTAAAAAACGTGCATGTTTGAATCTGGAATTTGTTAAATTTCTGATCCCCCATAAAGTCAATAGTAAAATGAAATATTCATAATCAAACAGAATAAATGATTTAATTACCTGCTGGACAAAATAGAAGAAATCAAAATCATCAGAAAGACATTGAAGTATCAAATGCATGGACAAAAATGAAATGCTGCTGAGTAAATGTTTTCGCTTTCACACTAGTTCTAGTGACTGGAGCTCACTCAATTAAATATGGAGAGTGAGATGTCCGGGGTTCGAACCCCACCCCTGCATAAATTATGCAATGTCCCTAACAACTGAGTTAAACTCACAGAGACATTTTCTCTTTCTTTAAAGGAGTTTTTTTTTTTTAATTTAAAAATGTATATGAAGTACTTTGCATTATTAAAAAAGTTTAGGTTTATGTAACAAAAAATAAATAAATTAAGGTTTATCAACATATTTAATAAATATATCACAACTTGCCTTGAAGTTTCCATTAGATTATTAATTAACTAACAGATGTTTATCTATTTTTTACAATGATGTACAGATTCTAATTAATGATTTGGTTTTAATGTAATAAAAATATGTATAACCCTAAACCCTTTCTTTCTGTTGGTATCAATATAGATCAAGTCATCTTTACTCCAAAAAAAAAAATGTAGATCAGGTCATCTAATATTTTGTTTCATTTAATGATTTCCGTATCAAAATTAAAATAGTTGATACACGTTGGGAACAATAGGCATGAATACTTACAACTTTTGTATGTATCTAATGGCACTTCTTTTTTATTCTTTTTGTTTTGGTGAAGAAAAAAAAAACAGTATAATTGTTAGGTTTTAATATCATGTCTAATTCATCATTTCATAAAAATAAAAAATAAAACCGGCTTCAAACATACATCACGCCCAATACAATTAGTATGTGTGGATTTTTTTTTTTTTTGAAACAATTAGTGTGTGTGGGATATAAATGGTGGATGATTCATAAATGAATATGCTCTAAAACTATACTATTATGTTTTTTATTAATTAGATCTAAGTTATTTTTATAAAACTATTTTTTTTAATAAATTATATAACTGACCGGTAAGATAAGATTTGAGTTTTTCCTATTAATTATCTCAGTCTAGGGAATATCTAAAGTACACATATCTACAAAAAAAAAATGGTACAAAGATATAAACAATTTTTTTCAAATAGTTTATTTGCTAGAAATCCACTTTTTAGTCCATCATTTCGAACCCCGATCTTTGAATATATTATGCAGTTTTTCTATCAACTGAGTTAAACTCACATGAACGATACCAAAGTTTTTAACTGCTTACTATATTTAACCATGTTATTCTAAAAATATTTGTAACAACTCTTTTATTTTCACAAAACGAATTTACTTCAAAGACACTTTTTTTTTTGAGGGAACTTCAAAGACACTTTTGAAATACACATTTTATTATAAAATTAAGAAGTTTAATTGCATTTCATTAAATTTCTTATTAAATGTGAATTAAATCAGTTTTGCCATCGCCTCTAAAAAAAAAAATCAGTTTTGCCATCGAGTTAACATAGTTCAACTAAATTAAAATGGAGTTAAGATCCTCTCTATCTGTCAAAACAAATGGAGGATACAATTTAGAAAGAGATAGACACAAAATAGATATGGTGGATATTTTAATTAAATGGGTCCCTAATTAACGTACCAATAATCGCATATTCGTAATGTGATACTCATATTCATGTTTTATTGGCATTAACGTGGCAAGTAAGTATTGATTCATCCAAATAAGTATTGCAACTTGGTAATTACAATCTTTGTTTGATAGATCACAACAGGTGAATAAGAAAATGCGGCAACAATAAGAAGGAAACCAACATCATTTCTGTAAGAAGCGATCATGGAGGAGAATTTGAAAACTCTTTCTTTGAACAATTCTCTAATGATAGTAGGATATCTCATAATTTTACTTGTCCTAGAATACCTCAACAAAATGGAGTTGTAGAAAGAAAAAAATAGAACTTTGCAAGAAATGGCAAAAACTATTTTAAATGAATCAAATGTTGAGAAATATTTTTGGGCAGAAGTCATAAATACGTCTTGCTATATTTTAAACAAAGTTTCAATAAGAAAAAATTTAAACAAGACCCCGTATGAACTCTAGAAAGGAAGAAAGCCAAACATTTCTTATTTTCATATCTTTGGATGTTATTGTTATATTTTAAACAACAAAGACAACTTGGAAAAGTTTGATTCAAAATCAGACAAAGCTATATTTCTCAGTTACTCCACCACTTCAAAAGCATACAAGGCATTTAATTTAAAAACAAGAACCCTAGAAGAAAGTATGCACATAAAATTGGATGAATTTAAAGAACTCGAGAATCAAGAAAGAATTGTTGAAGAAGACGAAGAAGAAAGCCAAATCAACTCCAACAAAAATTCTCATCAACAATCTTCAAACGAAGATGCACCTCAAAGTCCTCCAAGATCTTGGAGAATCGTTGGCCATCATCCACAAGAACAAATAATTGGTGAAACCACAGATGGAGTAAGAACTAGAAGATCCTTTCAAACAAATGATATGACAAAAATGATTTATTAATTGTACAAGTGTACGTCGATGATATCATTTTTGGAGCTACAAATGAAAATATATGTGATGATTTTTCAAAACTCATGGAAAGTGAATTTGAGATGAGCATGATGGGAGAACTTAAATTCTTTTTGAGATTACAAATCAAACAGCATAAAGATGGTATTTTTATTTGTCAAAAAAAAAAATGTCAAAGATCTTAAAAAAATATAGGATGAGTGAAGCCAAAATTATGACCACTCTCATGCATCCTTCATCAAGCCTTGACAAAGATGAAAATGGAAAATATTTTCCTGAAAAAGAATATAGAGGAATGATAGTAGACCTGCCATTGTTTTTGTAGTAAGCTTATGTGCTAGATTTCAAACTGCGTCAAAAGAAACACAATACACTGTAGTGAAAAGAATTTTCAAATATCTTATAGGTACTGCAAATGTTGGCTTATGGTATAAAAAAGAATCACATTTTAATCTCATGGCATATTGTGATGCTGACTACGCCAGAGACAAAATAGAAAGAAAAAATATCAATGGTGCATGTCAACTCCTTGGAGAAGCTTTAGTAAGCTGGTGTTATCGGAAACAAAATACTATAGAATTATCCACCACAGAAGCTGAATATATTTCCGCTGCAACGATCTTCTAAAATAGGGTTTTTGATGATATTTAGTTTTTCTTTTAAAAATAAAAAACGATCTTCTACTAACGGTTTTGTAAAAATATCAGCTAATTGAATGTTAGTGTTGATAAATAAAAGTTCCATTTCCTTTTATTAAAATCGAATAGCTGAAATAGGCATTTATTGAAAATATTCTTTTTTCCTTTCTTCTCTCAAATTGGTCTGTAACCCATCAATTAATTTGATATCAATCCCTCTTTTATCTCGACTCATGCGCCCAACCTTATCTCTTCCCTAAGCACAGTAGACAATGGTTTAATCACATCCCTTCATTCTCTTAATCTCCCCCTAGAGAAAAGCAATCTAAAAAATTTGATCATCATTTCTCTTCTCTATCTCACATAAACACAATTTTCATCATCCATCTACTCAGAAACATCACACTCATGCTTGTCTTTCAATCATCTGCGCCTCCATAAAAATCCCACTTCTCTTCTTCCCTCATTCATCCTTTCCTAAGAACATCAGAAAGAAACCAAAAATGACAAAATCCAACAAAACCTTTTCAAAGCTACTCTCCTCTCCAATCGATCAACACGCCTCATCTTGAGAACAAGACTTTCCTCCACCAACACCTCCACTTTCATTCACTTACTCTCCAGAAGAAAAAAAACACTTAACCCCATCTCAATCTCTCCAGATGATCCATTTTCTTGCCCCCTCCTAAAAGTTTCACAACTTCCGTTCTAGTAAAAGCTGAAAACTTTGCTTAGTTCTTTCAGCCCAGGAAAACCTCCTCTCATGAAATACGAAAATATGCTCGTTTATCCTCCAAAGCTCTAAGGATCTCTTAAATTAATCTTGAAGAAGAAATTGATTCTTGCATGCAAGAACAGAATCCTCTGAAACGTTTAAAACCTTCTTTTTCTACCTTTTGTCCATATGATCGCAAAATAGCTCAAGACAAGAAAATGTTGGACGGAATTATCTCTAAATCCTCTTCTGCTGAAAAAGAGTTAAAGCTAGATCTCTCTCTATCTACTGATTTCTAAAAAACCTCTAGCAGAAAGCAAGACCTTTGATCTTGAATATTTGAAGAAAAAAGAAATCAATCTGGATGTAATTTTGCAAAGTCTTGGGTGGAAAGACTTTCTGAAAATCGATGAGGTAATATATCTTGATCTTGTCAGAACTTTATAGGCTTAATTACTGTTTTGGCCCCCTAAGTATTCAAATGTTGTGATTTTGGCCCCCTAAAAAAAACAACTCTTTCCAAGCCCTCTATGTTTACTTTCTGTTGCAATTTTAGCCTCCCAGACCAATTTTGACTGGGTCAACGCTGACGTTGCTTCCAAATTGGTGCCACGTGTGTTAATGTCTGATTTTTTAAAATATTAATGCCAGCTTGAAAAATAATAAAACAAAAAAAAATTAAAAAAAAAGAAGAAAAAGAAAATAATTTAAAAAATAAAAAAAACTCCTTTAATTTTTTCTGAGATCTTCTCTTCTCTCCTCTTTTTTTTTTCTCTTCTTCTTCCTTCTCTTTTCTTTCCATTAAAATTCCTCGTCTATCTCCTCAACTCATTTTTCATCTGCACCACTCTCACCGCCACCATCTCCACCAAAGCTTTGCACCTCACCACCACTCTCACCACGACTTCTCCACGGCTTCAGTCCAATCCAAAAACATCACCATCTCTGATAACAGTTTCTAGCGGTAACGGTGGAGGAAGCGCCGGAGGAAGATGAGCCAAAAGACAGAAACGATCCAAAAGAGGTTCGATCTACTGCATAGATGAACATAATCCAACAGAACAAGACCCACCGGAGAGGATGAATCCCCGTCGGAGGAAATCAACCCAATAGCGAACCGTGCCGCTCTTCCTCCGGCGGCGGTTGTTCCTGTTGTTGTTCATCTTGCTGTAACAAATGGGCCAAAAAGGTGTTTTGAATTGATTCTGAGAAAAAGTTTCAATATTTGCTTCTGAATTTGTCAGATTTTCATTAGATAAGTAGCAAAATTTGAAGAATTATTACTGTATAAGCCTCAAAAGGTGTTTTTTCCTTGAATTTTTGATATTTTTGTTGTGAGCTTTTGGGGCTGTTCTAAATTTTTTGTTGCTGAAGGAGAAGGTGAAGCAAGAAGAAGAAATGTGCTGGGGCTAGAAGACGGGGTTTTGAATGGTGATTGATTTTGTTGATGAATTTTGTTCATGTTGCCAGAAGATGAAGGTGAAGGAAGGGGAGATCTGAGTTTTTGAAGTGAAGAACACATAGAGATTATGAATCTGATAAATTTTTTTTTGTTTTTTTTTCCTTTATTTAATTCTTTAACTTATATGTGGCTTTTTTTTTTAATTAAAACATTACACACATGGCGTCTTTGAAGTGCCACATCAGCGTTGACCAGTCAAAATTAGCCTGAGCGCTAAAATTGCAACTGAAAGTAAACATAGAGGGATTGGAAAGAGTTGTTTGTTTTAGGGGGCCAAAAACTTAACATTTGGATACTTAGGGGGCTAAAACAGTAATTAAGTCAACTTTCTATTATAACACCACAATTCTCGAAGGTCAAGATGTTCCTGTTGCTCACATTGATCAAAAGGAGATCATCCTAACCTGTGATATTCTTTCAGAACTACTCAATATTATAAACACTGGTGTGAAACGCTTTGGAAATGATTGGTATAAACAAATGGGTCTTGAAAGAAACACAATCATCTCTCGAATGGGACTTTCCATCCATCTCTTTAAAGAATAAATACAAAATTCTTCATAACTTATGCGTGCATAACCTTCTTTCGTGTAGTGGTGGGAAATATCGAGTCACTGATACTGACATCATGATTGTGCATCATCTCACTAATGGCATAAGGTACTGGTGGACTTCCTATGGAATGGTGGTCACGAAAATTTTCAAAGATTTCAAAATTTCTTTCAAAATAACAATGTTTTACTGGCAAAAATGTTTCCCACATGAGAAGAAATAACTTCCCAGGCGCTTTGGGTTTACAAAATGTTCATTCCTTATAGATGAGGAAGAAGATAATCCTCAAACTTCTAAATGCCATTGTTGTAGAAGATCATAGGACCTCTTAACCAACAATACCAAACAATCCTTCTTTCTCGTCCAAGATTTCAACCAGCACTCTCCCTCTTAATCTCAATCTTTCACATGCTTTTGAAACCAATCATCTTGGTAGTAAGGTCACCCCCATTTCTTCCAAAATTCCTTATGGAGAACACTCTGTTATTTCTCCCACTCCGGTCTTCAACGTTGACAACTCTGCACTCTTTGGGTTTGATTGTCTATTATGGTAGACTTACGCCTATAACTATACGTATGTGTAATCTTTTTGCTCTCTTGAACATTAATGCTGCATACTTTGTTTCATTTTTTGTTGTTATTTTTATTGCTTTTATAACATTAAAAGTCATGCACTGTTTCACAGCCAAATGCATAATACTAGTAATTGAATTTTTTTTACACACCTTACCTTGATTAAACTAAAAGTAAAGTTTCCCCAAAAAAATGATCTTTAAGAATGCTAGAATCAAGGGGGAGTTTTTGATAAAAACACTGAAATATTTTATCTTAAACCCTCAAAATTCACATCAATTGAGGGGGAGCCTTGATTAGAATACATCTATAAATCTAATTCAAATATATTTTGTCATCATTAAAAAGGGGTTTAGTTGTGTCAGCAATCAAAGAAGATTATTATACATAAGTTGTACACAAATAGCGGAACATATGAATTTGTTGTGAATGAAGGAGAAGATGATGACAACAAAGAGAATGATGATGCAATCAGAACTTTTGGTAATGTGATAATGAAGATTGAAGAACATTTTTCTTTAATGTTGATTTTTTTATAAAAATAAAATGTAACTCCTTGTCGTACAAAAGCAAACACGGAGAGAGAAAGCCATGAAGTTTTTATCAAGTGTTGAGAGACTATTGTGCATTGAAGAATTAACTTTGCACATATGCACAAATTTGTGCAGTGTGCATGCTAAATGCCATATCAGGAATCAAAGGAGCAATATTTTGAACAAAGATATATTTCACTTATTTTCTCTCACATGCATTGAAGAAAAAAGTTATTTGGCAATTTTTGTTTCTGTCATAACTCATAAGAACAAAATCAAGTAATACAAGTGTGTGAACAAAATGGAATGAACCAATAAGAGGAACACAACACACGTTGGATTGCATGGTATGAAAAGAACATGGTTTTGCTTCTCTCCAATACCACCTCCTATCAGGACGGATCCATAAATTTCTATAAGTGGGGTCAAGTTAAATATTATAAATACTAATTAAAAATATATAAATGCATAAATGATTTTGTATATCATAAAAGTTAAATTAATAATTCTTGCAAAATAAAATTCATAGAATACAATATTATTACGCCACCCATAAGAATTAATTCAAGTGATTTCTTCTTTCTTTTACTTTTCGTTCAACTTTAAAGCAAAAGTATCGACAAATATTATCCAAAATAAGATATTATTGAAATTATATCATTCTATATCCGAAACTTAAAGATATCTTAATATCTAAGGATTATAATTGTTCTCTACATGTTTTCATATTTTCAAAGTGTTGTATGGTTTTTTTGTTTTCAAACATTTACTCTCGTGTGACCAAACAATCATTCAAAAATTCATCTCTCTTCCGGTTGCACATTTGATTCTTCCCAAAATTCATACTTGAGAAAAACTCCAATCAACTAATGCAAGCCAAAAAATAATGCTAAATTTAGAAGTAAACACATCATTGCATAAGCAATGTTTTTTAGTTTCATCTACCATTCTAGAAATATCACTAATTTCATGCGAATTCTATTGTTCACTAAATTGTTTCATAAACTCCAAAAAAAAAAATAGTTGAAGGATAAAATTAAGCCAAATTAAACAGTTTTTAATGTAATGCAAGGACATTAATAAACTTAATGTGGGGTCATTAATAAACTTCATGTGGGGTCAATGTATAACAATACTCATTATTGCTGATAAAAAGAGAAAAATTGCCCATTATTGATTTAAAAAAAATGAAGTAAGTGGGGTCAAGTGCCCCCATTTCTTACTACTTAGATCCGTGCCTGCCTCTTATCCGTGCCCCCATCTCTCTCTCTCTCCTTACTTTAATTGTTCATGTTCATACACTTCACAAATTAATATTTTTATTTTTGTTAACTAAAAAACTAATCGTGAATTTTATATTGGAGAATTTTTATTAGGCAAAACTTTAATAGTTCACAATTCAAACTCCCTTTTTTGTGAAAATATTTTACTTTAGATTATGCCTTGGATACACGGACTCCCATCTTGCAAACTGTTAACACCTCCACCCCCTCACTATGGGGATGTTACAGTAAATTCCCTTATGAACTCTGACATGAACTCCTGGAACAGTATATTACTGCACTCGTTACTATCCCCTGCTGATGTTGCAGCTGTACTCTCAATCCCCGTGTATCCCCGCAGGCATGAGGATATCATAATTTGGAAAGCTACTACTGATGGGCATTATTCTGTAAAATCTGCATCTCATATATGCATTGACCTCCTCCATTCATCAATAACATGTAATGTCAATAATTCCTGGACGACTCTTTGGAATTTGCAGGTCCCTCACCGTGTCTGATCTTTCCTTTGACGTCTTGCTCACCAATCCTTCCAACACGCACAAACCTCATTACTCACGATATTCATTGTTATGATTCTTGTGTAACTTGCGACGCTCTAGCAGAAGCTGATATGCATACATTTTTTGTATGCTCAAAGGCCACAACGTCCGGGGATCTCCTCAGCCTTGGAAATCTGGTCCACGAGCTGCTGCAGACGAAAAATGATTTCACAGCTTTTTTGTTTGAATTTCTCCGCAGGTTATCAGTTACACAACAATAATCAGCTGATGTGCTTCTTTGGAGCCTTTGGAACAACCGTAATTTTAAACTATGGGATGCTTTGGACACATCGTCGGGCTTCATAGTTTCTCGCGCAAGAGATACCCTTCAAGAGTGGAGTTGCATGCAAAGGGCCAAAAAAACAAGTTCATAATCTGCCATGTGTATCTTCCTAACCTAAGCCACCGGTAGGTATGACAAAGTGCAATGTTGACGCTGCAACCTTTCACAATAACTCCACTGTAGGTTATGGAATATGGTTTCGAGACCATTTGGGACAGCTGCTGATTGGTAAATCAGATTTCTTACATTCCTCCACCACCGTTTTAGAAGCAGAGGTCGTTGCTTTGCTAGAATATCTGAAAATGGTTGCAACAAATAGAATGCACGTGGTTCTATTTGAAACGGGTAAGTAAGACTTTGGTTGAGATCATTAAATCACATGCAATACCTCATAACGAGCTTGTTGATTTTATTGTTCAATGTAGAAGTTTCTTGAATAGCAATCCTGACTTTGTAGTATCGTTTATTCGGAGGCAAACTAATAAGGTTGCTCATAGTATTTCTAAAGCTTCCTTATCATATCCTAGTCCCATCTTTTCTATCATGTAACAACTACTTTATACTCCATGATTTTGGATGAAATGAATTGATCTTGCTTTTGCTAAAAAAAAAGTAGTTGTTACTACTCCATTATGTTTGAGAGTGGTTAGAACTTTCGACTTCTTTATTACTTTGCTCATTAATTCACTTATCTCAACTACAAAGTCATCTTTATATCCCTTAATTAATAGGAAGTCAAAGACAAATCACATGAGGCATAAAATTCCATGACACATCATGTGGGTTTTATATATGTGTGTTCACATGCAAAAATAGTTATGTTCAAACTATAAAAGAAATATTAATTAGCAACATCCTATTTCATACCTTAAACCTGACTTCATGCCATCACGTTGATTGATTTATGATCTTATTTTGTTTCAAGTGCTATTTTCCAACAACTTAGCAATTAATATGATTGATTTGTATTATTATTTACATGTTATTTAAGTTTAGGCTCTTATACACTTCTAATATACCAGTGCATGTCTTAGTATCATAGTTTACTACACAACTTATATTTAAATCACTACAAGAAATATTGGATTTTCCTACAAAACTTTTCGAGGAAATTTTCTAGGACTTTGTTTCCTACGAATTAGCGACGAAATATTCGTCGGAAAGCATATGTCAGTCAAAGGGGGACCCTTATACACAGAAAGGTGGGGTGTGGCAGCATGTGATTGGCTGCTTTTACCGAGGAAATCTTTCCTAGGAAATCCCAAGCCCCACATGCAGAAAAACTGGTGCGTGTATGCATGGGATTGGCTTACTTTACCGAGGAAAAGTTTCCTAGGAAAGCTGCGGCCCCACATGCACAAAGACCATTGAATAAAGGGTGCGTGGAAAGTTGTGATTGGTTGAAGTTACCGACGAAAGTTTCCTAGGAAAGTTGCGGCCCCACATGCACAAAGACGTTGTTACCGACGAATTGTTCGTCGGAAAAATCGGGACCCACATGCATACTAGCCGTTTGTTACCGTTGCAGCATCTGTGTGTATAAATACCACTCTTTACTCACATTTTCTTCACTCTATTTTTTTTCCTTACAATTTTCTTCACTCTATTCTCACTCTATTTTTTTTAATATCACTCAAATTTTATTCTCCATCATTTTATTATCAATGTTGAAGTTTCTAACACAGGTTATTATTGTTATTTTTTTATAATTGATTTCAATTTTACATGTGTTTGAATTTATAAATATTTAATGTAGTTATATATTAAAATAAATTACATTTTTTTTTATAGT
>Ga0315914_1004772_pt1 | contig 20096 bp, 15 predicted proteins | sample MpolenodulesMG_FD_203920 | JGI IMG/M metagenome (GOLD analysis project Ga0315914, IMG submission 203920) | Medicago polymorpha root nodule microbial communities from Los Angeles, California, United States - elongated nodules | ecosystem: Host-associated > Plants > Roots > Nodule | place: USA... | reverse complement strand
TAAATTTCAAAATAAAACATGATTTCACTCCTTTTTTATTAATTAAAACATACTAAGCTTCACTTGGCGCAAACAAAACAACTTGGCCAAAATGTAGACCAGAAATCTCCCAATTTTCTATCCAAATACATCCTGTTGCATATGAAACAATCTTAGATCTTCTGATAAAACCATCATGACAACTAGATGCTCCAAATCTTGTTTCTTCGATCATCCTTGAATAACTTTAAGTTCATGTATCATCAATTTCATCACGATATGATATGTAACAATTCAATTTTTAACAACACCCTGGCACCATAACTCACGGTCGGTCCCCAGAGGTGCAGTGAGGTTGATTCGGCATCTTAAAATGTACTTTTCTAAACTTTTCAATTTTGATAGGATAATTTGGCTTATTAAAAAAAAACATTTGTCTATGAAAAACATAAATCACTGACAAATCTAACTAGCGTATTCAAGCGCGTTTAGATGAGATGACACAAGTCTCTTCTAATTTAATCAATGTCATTGGTTCAAATTCAGTCTTGAGCGTGCAACATTGTTAAAACTCTCAAGGGCGTCCATTTGAATCCTAGAAATCTTGAGAATTAATGTCGATCGTTGCGTGTGGAGATACCTGTCTTAAAAAAAAAAAAAAAAAACTAACTAGTGCATGGCTAATCTTTTGCCACCTCCCACACCCAAAAAACTGAGCTATTGGGAACATAGTATTTTTATCTCGTGTACAACTCACAATACTTACAGAAAATTAGTGTTTGCATTGAATTGAAATACTCATACATGAGAGTAAAAAAAATACTTTGAAAAGGATAAACGATAACAAAATGTATGTGTGATTGATTCACCGATGACAAAAATTCATTTGAGTGATTTTTAGAAACTTACGTTATTAGATAAATTGGATCAAAATTATTATGAATCATTTAACTACTAAAATGTGCTTGGATGTTTATTTCCTTACATCTTTTTTAAATATTTTTGTATATTAATTTATTCTGTATATGTATGTGTGTGTATATATTATCAAATTTAATTACATTAAGTTTTAGTTGGTTTATCTCTAGATGAAAATTTGGTTCATTTTAAAAGGAAAAGGAAGTAACAATTGATTTATGATTTATTTGAAGTGTGGTGGATAAATGGATTGATGCTAACAAAAATTTACTGGAGACAGATTAAAAAATAAAAAAAAGTAATAAAGACAAATACATTAGGGCACTTTGAGATTTTGCACTTTACTACAATCAACATACAAGAGTAAAATCAATTTGATTTCCCCCATCGAAACTGTAAGCTACTATTTCCAGATTCATGTAAAATCAATTTTTGACAGCAAAAATGATTTACCTTTGAAAATTTTAAACACCTTTGTAATAATTTCAAATCATGTTCCTCAAAAAAAAAAAAAAAAAAAATCATGTTAACCCATTCACAAAGCACGTGTAGGGGACCTCAATGCAAAACCAAAATGATTTTGTTTAAATCTCCACTAATATATAAGATCGTAGAAATGTCCAAAATGGCTTTGTTCAATTAAATGAAATATTTTTAAGCATGTAACTCCTAGATATGTCCTCAAACATGCTATTCTGCAATTTCTTTGGAGGAGCCTCTGAAACAAAAGACAAAATAATTTTGTGTTGGACTATATGGAGCTAGCCAATCATCACTTATATTACCTTCATGCAAGGTGTTGTTGATCTCAACATGCTAAGGCAGATTAATAAGATCCTAAATTGGATGAATCAAAATGTAGGTGGTCCAGTAATCTTGCAGCTACCACCAGTGACCATGTCCACTAGCAATTTCGAGTCACTTTCTACAATGAGATGCGTAAAATCACGTCTTCTAGTTATCTCTAACCACTCATACATGCACCGCATCTCAGCCTGATGATCATCCTTCTTTCCAACCTTTTGAGCAGAACCTATTAGACATTGATTGTTAGAGTCTCAAATAAGACCCCCACAACCTACAAGATTCATTGACTCTTATATGCTCCATCACAATTAAGTTTAACTCAATCTCTTTGTGATCTCTTCCATCCGATACATATAGTGACAAAATGCCTCGACCCTCCTGTCAGGTGAAGTTGCTCGCCCCTATGATGTATTTGTTCTTCGATGTCCAAAAGTTCTAACATGTTACCATGAAGGTAGATCGATAATCCTCTGTGCGTGTTTCATACACCTGATGGGTGAGACTTTTAAAAATCATCTTTGATTTTTTTAAATGGTCCCTAAGTACTGACTCGAATTGTTGGATGTTGGTCGTTTTGTTATTTTTTATTGGAGAAAAGCTACTTTCATTTTGTTACTTTTTTAACAGATAACTAGGCCTTTGAGACTTGAAGCCCCCATCAACCTCCTCCACTGCCCAACCTTATGTTTGATTACAGGAAGAAATAGACAACAGATACAAAGAAAGAGAATGAGAAGAAAGAAAAATATGAGAAATATATAATAAATTTAACAAGTTTTTTGAAATAAGACAAAAAGAGAAGAAATATAAACGAAAGAAATATTTTATTCTCTTTATTCTTTCGTGAGAAGAGTGAAACATTGATATCTACGAAAGAAAAAATATCTTTAACTTAAACATTAATATACGCTTTAATAAAAATAACATTAATATACGCTTTTTTAATCTTCTTTATTCAATTTAAACAATCACTTCATTTAGTTTAATTTTTTTGTACAATTTAATAAAAATATTTTATTTCACTTTTTCGCAAAAAGATTGATTACATTATTACCAATTATAATACAATTAATAATTTAGTTGAACAATTACAAACATTCAAAAAACCGTTATTTACTTTATTTTAAAATAAGTAATCTATTTTCCCGCTGAAAATTTTCAATGCATTGTTGTGTGTTCAAGGTATGGAATAGAGGAGGGAAGACATATTTTGATAGGCAGATATAAAGGACAATAATGAATGATGGATAAGAACATAAGGGGAAACAAAATAAATAAATTTAATATTTATTCTATTTCTTTGCGAATGTGCGAGGGAAAAAAATCGATCTTTGCAACCGTAACTCTTGGACCTCACTTTATTGCATTTGAACTCTACCAATCAGATGATTTTCCCTCGCTTTTTCCAACCTCTCTCTTTAAAACTTATTCCATAACAAACATAACAAACACGCCTTAAGTCAGAGGGGTCTCGACTATAAAATCAGAAACAACAACTATGTTGAACATGGCTTCCTTTGATCAAAGGTGGCAAAGCTGATAAACTGCAAAAACTATCAAATATCAATTTCGACCATAACTGAAAATTTAGAAATTACCACTTCAGCTGGAATTAATTTCAAAATTAGGAATCATTTTCGCACACGAAATCCAAACATCTTCCAAATCTAATCAAATCACATTTAAACACCATAAACCCGCATCTGACGTTGCTGAATGTGGAATAAAACACGCACTCAAACTCTTCAATCCATAACCTGTTTCCAGCTAAAATCGATTTCAAAATCCATAACCACTTTCTCAACCAAAACCCTAATATCTTTCAAATCTATTCAAATCACACCCAAACACGCACTTAACGTTCCTGAACGCAAAATCAAACCAACACTCAGGCTCTTCATTGTCCTTACAAAATATGAACACCAACTCCAAATGACAAAAAAGATCTTTCTAAACAAATCGACCTTATTAAATATCTACTACAAAAACAAATATGTTTATTTTTCAAATATTCACATATCAATTGTACCCCTTCCAAATTTCACTTCAATACAACTGAGTACAACTATGCAAGTGGACCATATACCTCACCACCTTACCATTTTTGTTCCAATAGTCATTATCATGTACTCATATTTACCAAAATTAATTGGGCTTTAGGACAAATTAACCATAGTCCAAATTCATGAAATAAGCAAAAACTAACCATGGTTAAAACTTAGAACAAAAAAAATATCTCAAAATTCTAATTTACTATAAATAACCACATTCATTCATTCTACAACTTCTTCTTCGTTCCTCTCTCACACTTTTCTCTCACCCACCCGTTTTAGAGAGAGAAACACAGCACACACACAGCTTCTAGAGAGAGAAACAGAAGCGCGTAATTTCACTTCAACTTCTCTTCGCTCATCAACCGGTAAAACTAGATTCGATTTCGATTTTCGATCTGAATTTGCATTTTCGTTAATTGATTTCGTTTTTCGATGTTGATTTTTGTGCATTGTTTGATTTTTTACTGTTCTGGAATGAATTATTAGGGTTTTGTATGGTTTGATTTCGTTTAAAGTTTTGTTTTTGAATTAGGTTTTTTTTTGCATGTGATTAGGGTTTTGGAATAGCTTTTTGTTGAAGTGATTTTTGTTATGTTTTGCTTGTGGTAGATTTAGGTTTTCTGAATACGATTTTTTTGTAAGGTTTTGAAAAATAGGTTTTTTTTTTTGTTGTTGTAGTGCTGTTTATACTTTGAACGCGTTAATTTGAAAATTTTATTGGTAATTAATTTACATGATTCAGCAGATTTACATGTTTTTTTTGCTAACTTTGTTGGTCATGGTCGACACTCGTGAAAATTTACAAAATGAATTAATTGAACCTGATCATACGTGTGAATGTCGTGTCAGTGTTGGACATTGGACACACCTTCCATCGTAAGTGTCGGTGATATAGAGTGTTTTTTAAGTCTGTTATTGTGAGCTGATCTAATTGAATGTATTAAACTGAGGATTTAGATTTTGCTGAAGTGGGTAATTTGGAAATTGAATTTGGGTCTGTTTGGGTTGACGATTGACGTATTTGCAACTGACGTAAACACCTGTGAGACTGTTTTGGGAGAGCTTATGGGAATAGGTTATGACATGTTCATAAGTTGTTTTCAGCTTATTTTCATAGTCCCTCTCCAGAATAGCTTGATTTTTTGTTGATGCGATTTGTATACGTTTGAACTCGTTTTCTTAGATTTACATGGATTTTTTATTATTTTTTAAAACTTTTTAGGTACGCCGATGAGTTTTTTATTGGGGGTGATACTGGATTTTAAGTAGCAGTTATTATGAATTAATGAAATCAAAAGTGTTAAATTGAGGATATAGATTTTTCTAAACGTGCGTAATTTGAAAAATTTAATGTGGGTAATTTGGAAATTTAACGTGCCTGTTTGGATTGACTTGTTTGAGTTTATGAACTGACATAAGCACCTGTGAGATTGTTATGGGTGAGAGCTTATGACATGTTCATAAGTCGTTTTCAGCTTATTCCTATAACCTCTTCAGTATAGTTTTTTTTTTTTGAAAAACTTCTGTATAGCTTATGAAAGCAACTTATAGATTATATGCAGATAGTTTAATTCTATTTTATCGTATTATGAACCACATACATTATTAAATGAATGAACCTAAAAAGTCAATTTTGCTTATATTTAAAAACGGAGGGAGTATATGTTTTTTTTTTTTTTTTTTGACAGAGAAACGGAGGGAGTATATGTTATACGCTTATGTTTTGAACACTTAATTAAGTTGTTTATCCAAAAAAGGCTTATATTAGCACTTATAGTATTTGTAGCTAGTGTTACTTCGTGGTGAACTGTAAAATTGTTAATCATTAGTTCATTGTAACTGATTTGTTGTATTGTTATTTTGTGGTGGTGTTAGGATTGTGTTTTTGCATCCCTTGCTATGGCTGCTACAGCAACTGCCGCAGTGGGTCCACGGTATGCCCCAGCAGATCCTACACTTCCTAAACCATGGAAGGGTCTTGTGGATGGGAAGACTGGGTATCTTTACTTTTGGAATCCTGAGACTAATGTCACTCAGTATGAAAGGCCTTCAAGCTCAGCTGCTCCACCGAAAACTTCTTCAGTGCCTAGCTCTTCTGTCCAGGTTCAGCAATCATCTCAAGGGCGTGGCCGGAGTCCTGATTTCACTGATCGGTATGATAGGAATGGAAATGGTGGGTCAAATGAAGGTGGATCCCGGAACCATCAGGTTTGTCCTAAACTCTTGTGTTATATATTTTTTTTGTTATATGATGCGCTGACATAGTGTAAGATACGGGAAGAATTTTCAGATAAGTAACACTTTGAAATATTATGCTAACCGGTAATGGTTTGGTTTGTGTAAGTTTCAACTAACGGATTATTTTAACCTTATCTATGATTAGGATTGAGATTAATTTTGTTTCTAATGAACTAAATAATTTAAGGTGATAACGTGTTGGCCAATTTAAATCTTCCTTTTTTCCTCAAATGGATCCTAGAGAAGTTTGGGCCATTACATTTGCTTAGGGAATGGTGTATGCAATATCATGCTAGAAAAATGGTGTTTTAAAATGAGCTGTATTTTTCTCATTTTAATAATACGTATCTAAATATCAGCTTTACGTTCTTTCATTTTTATCTTGTATATGTTTAAAAATCAGCTGTGCATTTCTCTTGACTGTAGTTTATTGGGGACTTATTTATTATATTTTTTATATCTTGTATCAGAGTTCCAAAGGTGACAGTTTTAGTTCTCATAATAATGTTGCAAATGGAACACCTGCTGCTGGAAATGGTAGTTCTATCAAAAGTCAAGTACCATCGGAGACCGGACCTGCATTATCTCCAGATGCTTATAGACGGCGTCATGAGATCACTGTTACTGTGAGTACACACATACAAATATATATATATATATATATTGCATCTGGTATCATTGTTAGTTCATTGCATAGTTTAAGAAGATATTGAACAATGTGTCCAGATATTGAACAATGATAATATGTACTATCCCTGCATTTGGGTTGTACCCCCAATCAAATGACTTAGTTGGGTTTTTATTCTTCGTATTTTTTTCCAGGGAGATAATGTGCCTCCACCTGTTACATCATTTGCGTCTTCTGGTTTTCCATCTGAGATTCTTAGAGAGGTATCAACTTCTATTCTCTTTTCCTCTTTCTTGTCTATCTGCAGTAGTGGCAGTTAGGAGGTTACACACGTTTCTGAAGGCATCTGACCCAAATGTTTCTTGTGCAAAACTATGATTCCTGAAGCTCTAATATCTAAGTTTCAGGCTCATGATAATTTTTTGCCATGTTTACTTTTTGGTCGTAGGTGCGATGTTTGCTCCTGGGGTGGAGCTAATGTCGTACGGTGTGGTGCCCTATTTCGTGGGGCTAGCATTTAGTTTGGACTTTGGAGCGCCCTTTATGGTGGACCAAGTTTTTTGAAGGGCTTTCCGAATCATCCTAGTTCGTGGCTGGGACTGCTGTTGGTCATGATTCAGTCTGCCACTTGGTCCGTACGGAAGAAGAGGCCTCCTTATGTGCTAGCTTGCATCCGCAAGCATCGGTGGCTTGCATATGGGGGATAACGCTTCTTCCGACATTAAACCTCTAATCTATAAGTCCCAGATGAAACCAATCTCCTGGATTTTCCTTTTATAGGTACAAAATGCTGGGTTCTCAGCCCCAACTCCAATTCAGGCACAATCGTGGCCCATTGCACTTCAAAGTAAAGATATAGTTGCCATTGCTAAAACAGGTTCAGGGAAAACCTTGGGGTATTTACTTCCAGCTTTTATTCACCTCAAGCGTACTAATAATAACGCCAAAATGGGCCCCACTGTGTTGGTACTTTCACCAACAAGGGAGTTGGCAACACAAATTCAAGATGAAGCCGTGAAGTTTAGTAAAACATCAAGAATTGCCTGCACTGTAAGTACTGTTCTCATTTTTTTTTGTATTGATTTAATGCATCACATCATAGAATTTTATTGTTGTACTCCTCACTAATTTGACACTTCAAGGAAAATATTGCTGGAAGCTTCATTCATTGTTGGATTTCATGTTGCATTAGGTTCCTTAAGTTAAGCTGAGCTATAGAAAAACTGGCTGCAGCTTAGTTTCCCTCAACGAGCTTCCTACTAACTATTGTTTATTATTATTTTTTCACCAGTGTTTGTACGGAGGAGCACCAAAGGGTCCTCAATTGAAAGATATTGACCGGGGAGCAGATATTGTGGTAGCCACTCCTGGTCGCTTGAATGATATTCTTGAGATGAGGAGAATCAGTCTTCATCAGGTCTCTTACCTAGTGCTAGATGAGGCAGACAGGATGCTGGACATGGGTTTTGAACCTCAAATTAGGAAGATTGTGAATGGGGTGCCTGCTCGTAGGCAAACTCTCATGTTTACCGCAACATGGCCTAAGGAGGTTAGGAGAATTGCAGCTGATCTACTGGTCAATCCTGTCCAGGTGAACATTGGCAATGTAGATGAGCTGGTTGCTAACAAGTCTATTACTCAGGTTTGATATTTACCACTGATATATTTGGTGTAATGCCACTATAGCTTATATTTTCAACGGCTATCTTCCCCCTGCAATGTCGTTTTATCTTTTGGATGCTGATGCCGGAGGGGGATTTTAGTAAAACCATATGTTTAATCTGTGCTCTAATGTTGCTTTAACAGCATATTGAAGTCTTGACATATGTGGAGAAACAGCGACGACTGGAAAGTATTTTGCGGTCACAGGATCAAGGGTCGAAGATAATTATTTTTTGTTCTACCAAGAAAATGTGTGATCAACTTGCTCGTAATCTTACACGCCAGTTTGGAGCTGCTGCTATTCACGGGGATAAATCCCAGGCTGATAGGGATCATGTGTTGAATCAGTTTCGCAGTGGAAGGACTCCTGTGCTTGTAGCCACAGATGTTGCAGCTCGTGGACTGGATGTCAAAGACATTAGGTTGTTAACCATTTCTGTTCTATTATTTTTTTTATATTATTATTTTGATGCCAATATGTTAATGAAGGAGTTAGTGTACTGTACACATTGGAATAGTGACCATGACATTTGGAAATGTCCATTAATTTTTTGCAGAGTGGTTGTCAACTTCGACTTCCCTACAGGAGTTGAGGATTATGTTCATAGGATTGGTAGGACTGGGAGGGCTGGAGCCACCGGTATTGCTTACACTTTCTTTGGGGACCAGGATGCTAAACATGCTTCTGATCTCATCAAAATCTTAGAGGGTGCAAACCAGCGAGTTCCTCCAGAACTTCGTGAGTTGTCATCTAGGGGTGGTGGTGGCTTTAGCAGATCCAAATATCGTACTGGTGGTCGTGGTGACTCTGGATTCGGTGCTAAGAGTTATGACTCTGGGTATGGTGGAAAGGGTAATGATGGAGGATATGGCGGAAGAGGTGGTGATTCAAATTATGGAGGAAGGGGTGGATATGGGTCTTCTGCTGCTTTTGGCCGAGGTGGAGGCCGTGGATTTGACAGCGACTCACAGAGGTTTGTTAAATATTTGTTTAGTTATATTTTCCTTTCTTTACAAAAGATATTGTCCAGTTTTTACACCCCCGATGATTTGGGTTTTGTAAAAGGATTCTTATTCATGTTTTTAAGTGATAGTCATATATATGTTTTGTCCCGTGGCATAGGAATGATCGTGATCGAAGCCCTGACAGAGGATCTAGCTGGAGTGATCGCTTTAAAACTGTCAATCGTGAACGCAGTCGTAGTCCTGTCAAGGGTGCACCATCTCAAAATGCCCCGGTCAGCTTTCACCAAGCAATGATGCAACGCAGTGGAGGTGGTAGTGATCGCAACAAGAGCTTTAGCCGGGAGCGAAGCCGCAGTCGTAGTCCTCAGAAAGGGTGGGGAGGATCTTCAGGTGATGGAAGAAACGGTGGCTCTCATTCTTACAATGGAGAATTGGAGGAAGGGATGATTCCTGATGAAGATTGAATGATAAATTAGAGTTTTGGCAATTCCTAATTTGATCATGGTAAGGTAATTTTGGTCCACTTTCAGTACTTGAGGACATTGCTACATGGACACTTGCAAGTTAGTATCTGGTAGTGGAATTAATGACAAATGTTAATATTTTGAGGCTGAGTAAAAGCCTGATAATGATGAAATAGGTGAAGAACCTCGTAACAAATATGTTAATGGTTTAATGTTATTTTGGTATAAGTTTAGTTTATTATATCCAGGTTTATTATTCTACACAGCCAGACTAGAAATTATTTAAGCCGTTCTGAAATGTTGCATCCATCATTTACTGATTGAGCTGCAGCATAGATTTTTGTCCAAAAAAAGCAGCAAACAAATTATTTTTTATTGACAACATACATATGTTGTCTGTGTTTGTAATATTATGAACTGGCGTCGAACGTATTTACTACAGAAATCCAATCATCATTTTGACTGAATAGAAACTTGAATGAATCCTCTGCACAAGTTAGAAGGAATGATACCAATTATTTGTGTTGACAGTTGATGAGGCCGAACAGCAAATTTTTTATGTTGTCGTCTTGCCTCGTTAAGCTCAATAAAACGAGTTTTGATGACGAGTGTATTTTAGCAAAGTTGGGTGGATTCCCTCCAACTTGTCTTGAAATTGCATGAAGCTTATACTTGGTTGGCTTGGCAGAAAACAGGGAGGAGCTCAAACTGGATGCCAGAAGTGAAATGTAAAATCCAAGTTTGATAATTGACAAATGTTGTTTAACTTATTTGTAATATGATTAATACTTTAACCATAGCTATTTACTTTAAATTTTAATATATTTTTGAAATACTTTAAATCTTATTAATTCAATGAGGAGTGCTAACCTGTACCAATACTTTTTAACAAACAAGCTTCAGAAGTATATTTAACAAGCTTCATTGAATCAACAAAGTTAGCACTCCTCATTGGATTAATAGCAATTTTTTTTTTGCTCATTTGTGATGTGATGCTTCAACTCAATCAGTGTTAAAAAAGTACTGTTATTATTTGAATTGAAAAATAGAGGTTCGTAGCATTGATATTAATATCTCCGAAGTTTTCTAAAAACGGTACCGAAAATTAAAATTATTTACTCAATATCATTTACAACCCTGGGGTAACCGAGGTCAAACAAGGGTGAAACGAATAACAAAGGTAAACTTAATTATGATGGATAACGACTTTGAATCTCTGTTCAGATGTTTGCATTTAAAGACACATTTTGTCCCTAAACAAATGTTTATGATTAAGACAAATTGCATTGATCTTCCTTAAATTATTGACAACGCCTCTACTTTTTTTTAAGCAAAACACAAACCTCCCTTATTTCATGTTCAATGTGATAAACCTCCTCTACTTGTTTGATCCTCTTATGAGACTCACCGTAAATCGGATGGCACTTTGGCGACATTGGGGTGCCAATGTCATGTGACATTGGCCAACCACAATGTCACAAGTGTGTAAAATGACAAAAAATCATATTTTTCTTCTATCTCACTAACAAGTAACAAGCACATTTTGTCCTTTTGCACACTTGTGACATTGTGGTTGGCCTATGTCATATGACATTGGCACCCCAATGTCACCAAAGTTCTATCCCCGTAAATTACAGCCTTCCTCCTCCAAGCTGGAATGAATATAATTTTTTTATAAAAGATAAGTTAATCTTCCAGCTCATCAACCACAAATTCACAATCCTTAAAGCTAGATTTACTCGTTCCTATGAGCATAGTTTATTTGGAAATCATGGTGCAGTATGTAGGGGATTGAAGTTTGAATATAAGACTCTCACTTATTCACCTTAGTGGGAGAATGTTTAGCCGGTAGGTTACTAAACTACTAATTTTATTTACAAATTTCATCTTTTTTTCTTCATATCTGACTAATTTCAAAAGGTTAATCAATCAATCGAATCTATTAATGTTATAAAAACTATTAAAAACAGACTTTCATTTTTGAAAAAAAGTAATTGATTATCTAATAATCAATACCAAATTAATTTTTATTGTAAAAAAAATAGCAGAAGTTTATTTTGAAGTTGAAAAACTAAGATATTTTCTTTGGTGAAGTAGTCTAAAGAATTGAATTTCATTTCTTAAAAGTGAATAAGTAAAAAATACTAGGTTCAAATCTCAACTTCTACATGTTGCAAAGTCTATATGAATTGAGCTAGTGATACACTAAAATATTATTTTTCATATAGAATAAACTAGTAAAGTATAATACACAAAGTTCTTAAAAAAAATAATATATACATGGAGTAACCAAACAAATTGTTTTCTCTACAAATAAAAAGAAGACAAATTGTTTCGAAGAATCCGAACTCGATTCTTAGATAGAACAAATTTTTATCAGACTTTACTTACTTTTCAATCGAATCGCAGGTTAACAACCCCTTTTCAATCGACAATTGGAGGGATAAAATAAATAAAAAAACATGAGTAATTTTTAATGACTTAGATTCATTCCAAAAATTAAATAAAAATACAACCATTAAACTTTGATTTTTTTTTTAAGGAACCATTGAGATTCGACAAAAATATATTTTTCGTGAATAAAACTATAACTGTATTAACTTTCTGATCAAGAAAAATAAATTATTAACCCTATCATCATCATATAAAAAAATAACTTTTATAACCCTTTTTATCATCACTTCATTGAGTACTAAACAACGCTGATCATTCATCTATACAACAAGCGTTACAACCTTATTTCCTCCGACCCAATACGAGAATTTAACATAAAACCTTAAAACCTTGTTTTGTTTTGTGACTCTTTGACTCTTCTTGCGTTGAAAGTCAGAGAACAACACAATAAACAATGGCGGGAATAGCTATACTTGTAGATCTATGGAGGAAGAATCATAACTCTGCTTTTCAATCTTCTTCAGCTTTTTCTTCTTCCTCTTCTGCTGCTGTTGCTGCTGCAGCTGCTTCTTTTGCTGCTAGTACCACTTTTGCTTCAAGGGCTTTCTTTGGGTATGTGGAGTATTTACTTGTGTTACCCTTTTTATTTGGATGTTAAAAATTTAATTTTGATATTGTTTTTGAGATGGGTTTTGGTTATTTTTATCAGGGTAGTGAAAAAAAATGTTTTTTAGTTTAGTTGATTTTGGGGAATTGGGTATGGTTGTGGTGTGGGTTAATATTCATTCAGATTTAGGTGTTTTTTTTTATTTTTTTTTATGATGGGTTGTTGTTGTAGACTATGAAGCACTGCGCAGACACGAACACTAGACACGGTTGCTGACAAGTTGACACAAATAATTATTTGATAGGACGGCATAATTCAATGTAATCACATGTGTTGGTGGACACACTTTCGATCAGAAGGGTAGGTGCTGCCTCTATAGTGCCGATCCTTGTGATCGAAAGTGTTTCCGACACTTATTAGTGTCCCATATCGACACGACATGACATATGTGATTACATTGAATTATATTATGTCGTTTTCTCTAATTATTACCAATGGCAACATGTTAGTGTCGTGTCTTGTGTCCGTCTCTATGTCATTGCTTCATAGGTTGCTACTTGTCAATTGCAGATTGCACGGAAAATAGTTGTTTGTTCAAATTCTGCTAAGTTAAGTTGATATAGTACCACTAACTTAGTAAGGGTATTACAGAAGAATAATTTTTTTTCTAATTTGGCTACGTCTATTACACCGTTATAGCTGCAATTTGACAATCCTGCTGGATGCTAGTGGGATATGTGACTGTTAGGGTGGGGTTAAATTAGGTTTAGTTTTGAAAGAAATAGTTGAAATACTGAGATTTGAGGATGGTGTTATAATGTCTGATTGCATTGCAGTATGAGAAGTTTATCTGTAGTGACCTGTGATTGCTTGCTAAAAGAGGGATAAGGGATTGAATTGATAACGCTATTATAGTGTGAGAATGAGATATAAGTTATGGATGATGGGAGTGGTAGGGTTTTGCTTGGTTTGTATAACTGAATAAGCATTTGAATGAACAAATATTTTGTCGATTAATAACTAGTATTTTCGGAGATACTAGTTTTCTAACTTTGGTATTTCCAAACTTCAATAACCTGGCAATTCCCCCGTTGCTCGGTTTACAGACTTACATGAATGATTGCTGCCCTTGAAATGCATGGATCTTACCAATTTTCATTGAGATTTGATGGAAAGGATTGTGTAATATGTAGGTGACATGCAAGGAAAAAAAGGTTGAATAGACCATGATTCTTTGTGTATATATGAGAAAGTAGAGAAATAGTTGTTGTAGTTTTAGTGAAGAAAGTAATCTGAATTATGGCATACGACATTCCCGTTACCAATTTTACTATATTTTAACTTCTCTAGAACTTCTAAATTCTTTAAAATCTTCAAGGGGGTTAGGCTTATGTTGTGTATTTTGGAAACATCAGAAGTGTAAAGATAGGGTTTTAAAGTTGTTGCGTTCACGTATAGTTTTTCGTTGTATTTTGGACATTTATGCCTTACTTTTGTTCATGACATCTTTCGTTTAATTGCACCTCTTTAATTTCAGGATACCAGTTGCATATTGTGATGCTGGCACCACAGTATCTGGAGATCTTATTTCTACTATACAAAGTGCTTCTGAAGATCTTATTTCTACTATACAAAGTGCTTCTGAAAGGATTAACAATTATGATGCTGAAAGATTTAGTACAAAAACGTACAATGTCCAACCTAAACCTCTATTCTCTGCTTTCGAATTGAGGTCACTTGCAATGACTTCAATAAGGTCATTCCTGATGTACTATTTGCCTCTTTTGGAGCCGCGTGCAGAAATGGAAGATGATGATGACTCATTTGAGAATATTTTGGAGGAACAGCCAGAACACCATGTCGATCTGGTTGTTCCCTTCAAAAAGTCCGTGAAGCAAATCATACGTGAGGTGAGATTTTTTTTCTTCTTATTCTTGTTTTAACTTTTAGTTAGGCTTATTTCTTGCATTATTCACAATTTATGAAATTGCTCGATGTGACTTCTCTTTTTTTTGTTTTGAAAACTCGGTGTCCAGCCCAAAGAATGTGATTTGTCATTTAATATCAATAACAATAGTTTTGAGCTGCTACATGTAGCTTGTATCGTTCAAAACCTCTTTGCTAAGTAAATTATCTTTGTCATACACAAATAAACATATTGAGGTGGACAACTTTTACTATTTGTTAATGGTAGAAGCTGTGAGTTTCCTCTATGCTTACCTTCTTTCTTATTCATACTTACGTAGGTTAACATTCCATGAATCTCTACCTATGTGGTTGGTGTGTATGTTTGTCCAATCGTTTTTTTAGCTTATCTTCTCCTTTTAAGGAGAAGCTGAGCCAAATGATTTTGCATAAAAGCTCTCGAGGAAGAATGCCATTTGAGAAAAGAAATGAGTAAAAACTTAACAAACAGTAGTAATAGTTGAAATTTACCAAGTTAACCAATTATTAGTGTGGATGTCACATTTTGGTATTAGAGTAGTTCATCCTAATTGAGCCCAATATCTTTATAGAGCTAGAGAAAGCTTGTCTTGTTTCATTACATCTCATTTATTTTGAATCTTGGTTTTATAATTTTAAGGAGTATATATGGAAGAATCTGAAAAATGAAAGTCTTAAGTATTACAAGAGCTCCTCTCAGCTGTTTATAGAGTTCTCTTCAATCAAAATTGTTTCCAGTTCCAATTTTTTGAAACTTATTTGACTCGCTTGATTTTTTCTGAGTATCTGAAAGAATAGAATACAAGCAATTAGTTTTTTCATATATCTGAAAGAATAGAATACCATGAAACAGGTGTTTAAGAGGGTGATAAATAACAAAAGAAGTAACATGAAATTGAATTTGAATAAGTTAAGCATTGAATTACGCAATTAATTTTCATCAGTCTGTTGCCTTTTCTATATTCATGATGGACTCTTTTCTGTCGACTTGGTAATTTAAAAATGGTACTATGGTGTCGCTTAGCTCTTTCATTCTATTCATATATGTTTGTTCAATGTTATGACAGACAAGTGTTGTGACCACTAGAAGAATTTTAGAAAGAATTGCTGTTCATTATGTTTCAGAGCGAATGGCTTGGAAACTTCTTAAAGGTATGTTCTCGGAATCTGTTAACAATTTCATCTATATTTTAGAGATCAGATGCTCTTGCATATACCTAAAACGGCCAAAGTTTAATATATTAGAATTTTATAAACGAGAGTGATGTTTTTTTATTTTTGTTTTGTATGCTTATCAAGAGATTTTACATGCACTCACACGGCTGTTCATGATTGTTTTAAACAGATGTTCCTAGATCAGCTACTCGCAAGGCTGCAAGGAATATGCCTACTTATGTTTACTTCTTTTCTGTGGGCAGAACAACATTCAGAGGTAAAAGATTTCCCTGAATAATCCGTGCAATTTTTAGGTAACCAGAGCATTTAATATCAACTATTTAGTGCTAACTCTATGTTCATTATGCACAGGACACATGCTAGGAGTTACAGCATCATGGGTTGTCCAAGTAGGCATGGAATTGTATCGATTCTTTAGATCCATTTTCAATGCCAATGTTGAAGACAGTAATGTCGGTGCAACCAAGCAAGATACAACCAAGAAAGTTCAACTTCTCGGACAGAAGGTTGCCCTTACTTCAATAAGGTGTGGCTCATCTTTAGTTTTTGCCTCCATAGGGGCAGGGATCGGTGCTACCCTTGTTCGTCCATCACTTGGCCAATGGATTGGTAAGATCATAAACAACATATACAGAAAATTATTGCTTCAATCTTTATTCTTGAATTGTGTTAGCCTGATTTTAATTCATTTCAACTTCCTAAAGCAAAACCTTGTTCTTCTTTTCAGGATGTGCTGCCGGTGATTTGGCTGGTCCAATCATTGTAGCATTTTGCGCCGACAAAGCATTTCAAGTAGCGCTTTAGTGCTAGTTATTTTTCTGACTTATTCTTTACAGACCTAAAAAATGAATGGTGTATCTTGAAAATTTTGCAGTTTTATACGTCATATCTTAATGAGCTACTAACTTGAATTTGGTTTAACTCTTTTGAGCTGAAAGGGTTGTAACATTCTTCCCATGATGGTGACTTCATTACTGTTTCAATTAATATTCCACTTTCTAAACTGTTAGTGTCATTTCATTTCATTTCATTGGTATTCCAACTTATATGAACCAATATATTAAACTTGTGAACTGGGATTTTAGTACTATGATTTAGCCTACAGACTACATTGACAATAGATTGTGATCTAGGATCTCTTATAGCATGTTTGATGAATTGCAAGTAGTACCATATTTCTTTTTCATTTGAAACAATCGATGTTAGTATTAACATTGTGAAATCCTTGATCTCCTTATCACTCTACACTCTACTCTTTATGTACCATCTCTTTTAATATATGATTTGGTGCTAACTTAAAAAGTCTCCTAACTTTCTATAGAACACCATGCTTTTTCTGTCAAAAACAATTAAAAGAAAATTATTTGATTCCATACCTTCCACTTCAAGATACAAATGAAGGTCTAGCTTAGAAAAACATGATGATAAATTACTATCGGATTAAGGTTTTTACTCAAAGTGTTATTTACTCCCTCTGTCTCATTTTAATTGTTTTTTAAAGTTGTGCGCGGTTTTAAAAAAATTAGTTTAGTTGATTTTAATGGTAAAATTAGTATACAAAAACACTCTTATTAATTGTAGTTAAATGAAATGAAATAGTTAAATGAAATGTAATTCAAGCTAGTTTAATTTACTCTCAATGAGAAGAATTTGTTAACAACAGGTCTATATCCTGGAATCTATTTGGGCAACTTGTTATTAATTGTAGTTTTGACGTAACAAAGCCATTCATGATGACACATTCCAATGACCTAATCATCCATCTGAAGTGATCATGCATTATGTTCAGTATTATTGGACATTTCCTAATCATGACTGGTTTTGCCTTAACATGGACAGAGTTTCTAAGCAAGATGGAAACATATCAGGTTGTGAAGGAATCTTTAGAGACAGTGTAGGTAATTGGAAATGTTATTGGGTGGAGACCGTAGAAAAGAATAAGATTATTGCTTGCTCAAGACTGGGTGGTTCATATTAACTGTGTGTATAGGGAAGCTAATAAGCAAGAGCAGATCCGGTGTTGTATGAAGGTTTGCACCGATACTATTATTATCGTCTTAAAATCTGTTACATTCAGATAAGGCAGTGGTTCGATTAGAAGAACGTTACTGCATACAAATCGCATGAACTAAGAAAGATTCATATAACACTTTACTTTGATAAGGCTAGATTTTGCTTCCATCATATTGACCTCAATTCTTTAACACAATATCCATTCCTGCAATTAGGGATGATCGTGAATCTTAATCAACCAAATAATCTGAGATAAAAATCAATCCATTTGTAAAAAAATTGAATGATTCGGGATTACAAGTTTTGTTTGATTTGCACTTTCAAACGCAATTCAAAATCAAATGGCAGGTTAAGAAAATAGCTAATGAACAAAAAGCAAGTCAAGCTAACATTTTTGTGTATGCCTACTGCATTTCTCACTAAGATGAAGGTTTTAGAAAAAGGAAGTTTCTATGTTTGTTGATGAGGAATGATAGCTATGGATGTGTTTAGCAAGAACAAGAGACTTGGTGAGAAAATAACATAATCAAATGAAGTGATTTGGATCAAAATTCTCACCCCTAGATAAGAATACGATGCCACATTTTTATATCTATTTAGAAAATGTGCAACTGCAGCATATGAAAACAGATTAATTCCAAACTCAACAATCAAAACAAAAACATCAGTCAGTGCTTACATTCATTTCTGTACATTGCGCCTACAAAAGCATGAGTCGTGTTCAAGTATCTTATATGCCTAGTCATACTTTCCATGCGCACAGTTCGATAATGGACATCGACCATGGTTTCTGAGCCGGCAGCGCTACTTAGCCTAATTGTTTACATCAAAACATGACAGTAGAATTTGTATGCTCATCAAATCATCAATAGTAGAATATATCACACCAAGAGAAATTTAGAAATGCTTGATAGAAGTGATGTTTTCTACAAACAAACAGAAAACCATAGCTCAATTAATTCAGGTTCAGAACATAGTATATTGAGATATATAGCTTGGGTTCACATAAACAAATCGTCCACAAAGTTGCATGACAACTGATTACCATAACGGACAATCCAATAAAGCAAAAACCCTAACAGCTTCCTCCAGCAAGCAGTTACTTTATGTCTAAAACAAATTCAATGTAACTAAATAGGTTTGAATAGGTCTTTTGTCCCTGCAAATATAGACCATTTGAATTTTCATCCTGAAGTTCCTAATCCTTCCAATCCGCCACTGCAAAATTTAATCATTTGACTTTTGGTGCTAAGTAGGTTTTTTTGCTGAGGCGGGCTGTCATTAACGACATGGTGCCCATGTGGCAAGTGATGATTGGGCGAGGTGGTTGGCTTAAATAGGTCTTTCGTCCCTGCAAATATATGCCATTTGAATTTTCGCCCCTGATTAATATATGCAATGACAAAATGGAAGGATTAGTAACTTCAGGGACGAAAAATCAAATGACCTATATTCGTAGTGACGAAAGACCTATTCAAGCCAACCAAACAAGTAACATTACTTTTTTTACTTAGCCATCAATTCTCACCATATCCAGAAACTATATACATACATTATTTATTTATGGGTCATGCTAACTGGTGCCTGCGGGGCACTGATTAACCATATCACAAATGAGGTTGCATCAACCAGATTTGATCATTATCATCTTCAATATCAAGGGTTGTGATGCAATAACCACCATTGCCATGAACGCAATTAATTTTTTTACCAACATTTGATTGCGACTTTTATTATATCTTTTGCCTAATAACAAATAAAAATATAGAGAGAAACCAATTATGATTTATGACAAGCGGTGAAATACGATCCATCACCTTGCTCAACAACATCATACCTCTTAGGCTTTGTTTGCAAGTTTGGAGGGGAAGAAAAGACTTTGAGAGGTGGAAAATATGAGGGATAATGAAGAAATCTTTCATATTTTTTAAAAGAGTAGTTTTTTAGAGAATGATAAATTAATACATATGATTACTATACTTTTTAATTTTAAAAATAATACAACAACATAGATTAAATTTGAAGAATTCATATAAACCCTCCAAAGCCCCCAAAACCCTCATCCAATATAATTTTTTAGTTCCCCCAAATGATTAGGGTTTTGTACTATGAAGAAAAGTTTGTTGAGGCAAAATCCCAAATTAATTTTAAAGATAATAAACTTTAATGATTAAGGATTAAATGGACTTTGATTAATTCTTTGGTATTTAACTTGTGCTCTTGAGTGTTTTACTAAGACAGGAACA
>Ga0315914_1004771_pt1 | contig 20099 bp, 3 predicted proteins | sample MpolenodulesMG_FD_203920 | JGI IMG/M metagenome (GOLD analysis project Ga0315914, IMG submission 203920) | Medicago polymorpha root nodule microbial communities from Los Angeles, California, United States - elongated nodules | ecosystem: Host-associated > Plants > Roots > Nodule | place: USA... | reverse complement strand
AATCTTTTCAAAGGGGTAGTTTGAACTTTTTCCCCCTTTTCTTAAAAAAAAAACAAATGTTCGGTCGTGAAATAAAATAGTGAGTCTATGCTAATAAAATAGCTTGATCTCCAAAAATGACGCGACAATATGTATCTTAAAGTCTTGTTTAAAAAATTAAAAGATCGTATTTCTCAACAAATACCATTATTACATCAATGCTAACTTGTTAGTTCATCTCTCAACATAGGCTTTTTCATACGCACAGGCCATCAAATCTTGAATCAAATATTTAAGGGGTCCAAGTGTCTACCACTATATGTCACACAATAATAAAACTAATGAAATAGAAATGAAAAGATTAAAAATAATAAAAGAATGTACAAGATAAAATGACTAATGTGTCCTTAAAAAAATTATTTTAATTATTTGAGTGAATGATAAATATATAAATATCTATGTAATTAAAATAATAAATAGTGGATGGTTCGAATTTTTTGGGCATTCAAATGGGTTATGTTTGTGTTTATCAAACATATTTTGTTTAAATTATTTTAAGATGGTATGGAGCTTTTTTTTTACAATAATAACTTTGAACGTAAAAGCAAAAATATTGAAGCAGAAAATGAAACCCCACGGTATTAGCTTAGGCAACTCTTGTTTTGCCTGGAAGAACCTAATGGTTTAGTTTTAGTTTTGCAACATTGAGTTAGACTCTAAATTCTAATACTATTGTAAAGATGGAGAATTTAGTATACAAGCAAACACACATTTATAAGTGTGTCTTTGGTGACCAAATCGATTAACAAAAACATATTTGAGGACCAAACTAACATAACAAAAGACACATTTGAGAACTAAGTAGGGGAACAAGGCAGCACACTCTTTTTGTTATTAATAGTCACTAGAATAAGACTTGTGCGTTGCGCGGACGGATTTATTTTATTTTCCCGTAGTATTTTTGGTTTCTCTAAGCTTGAATTTTTTTAACGTCTTTCATGTGCAACTATTCAGATTAATTTTTTGAGGTATTTTTGGTTTCTTTAGGATTTATTTACGGGTTGACTTTTCTCAGCATATATTTTTCTTTGGGAACAGCCAAAAATCGTTTCTAAATTTTGTTTGTTTATTATTAAAAACATATTGTGGAAAAACTTATGATACTTGTTAAAACATATTGTGGAAAAACTTATAATACTTGGAATCAGAAACCTCTGTCTCAAACATACCTTTTGGAGCAATTTCTTACCTAGTCACAAACCTAAATCAAAAATATTTGAGCACACATACATAAATTGAAAGAATTAAATGAAAAATAAATTAGTCATATCATTTTTTACTTTTATCTTTAAATTTTTCATATCTATGTATGTGTGCTTAAGTCATTTTTATTTGTGTTTGTGACCAACTTAGACTTTCTCTACCTTTAATATACTCTTCTATTATTGTTTCTTTTTAATTTTATAGAGTACGGCAGAATGGTTGCGGGCTTGTATTTGCAGCCATGCAAGTATGAGGCCTAAATATGATCCTGTATTGGTAAATGGTAATTCAGTGACTTTTAGTCAAAGTGAGGAATAGACTTAAAGCAAAGGTGAAAATGAATATTAAAGCATATAATGCAATTTGACATATTTACTATAACCATAAACACATATTAGAGATGGACTAAACCCCAATACAATATATCCATAAGTATTTAGTTCACTTGTCCGAACCTCTGCTCGAATATTGTCTTCTTCTTGCACTCGAAATGGTAGAAGAGAAAGAGATTTTTCCAAGGTTGTGTTTGGAATGGTGGATTAGCAAAATTGGATGGGGATTCGAAAGGGATAAGATCAATGGCATAAGGTGATTAACAATGGAAGACAACATAGTAAAGAGTGAACAAAGAGAAACATCTCTTTTAAAGTGAAACTTTTCTTGCATAATTATGTGGTATAAGGTTTGTGTAACTATGAAAATACATTTTTGTAACCAATGAAACCATTGCCTTTCAATTCAAGTGCTAGTCAATATTATTTTCTTATGATTTTCCTTTTCAATATTTTAGCTTGTCGCTTACTTTAAGAAGAGACTGATATACAAGGAGGAATTGCTGTAGGGAAACAGTTGTAAAACCTCTGATTTATTGTTTTATGAATAAAGTTTGTTCTTGTTGAGAAAAAGCATTATTATAAAAGACAAAGTGCTAATTTAGGGAAACAAAACCTAAATTTTCACCTTAGATACTTCAAAATGTACTATGATACAATATTGATTTTAGGGATATTTTCTTTAACTAATTGTTCTCGACTTCATTATGTACTGCTAATCTTATGCAGAATGTATTTGTTTTTACTTATGATGCTTGTGTTTGATGCTTGCTAAATACAGTCGAAAAGAAATTGTGTTCATTTATTTTTATTATCTGGAAGTATTTTGAATCTTATCAGGAAACTTCTTTGATTTCAGTTTTGATATTTCCAAAACTTTGGAAACATCTACTACCATTGGCAATAAAACAGTATGTTACTACTTATTGACGACTAGATTTGTACACATTGGCGGAGCCAGAAAAATGGCTTGGGTGGACCACTAAATTATGAAACTTTATTTTTTACAATACAAATGTTAATTGGAACAATTTTTAGTTGACATACAATATAAAAGAGGTTTGAAACACCCCATAAATTAGAAGGTATGTAATCCTCCACTAACTTGTCAAGCATAGAATTGACAAAAATCACGTATGCCATTTATGGAATCGCCGAAATCTAAAACCGTCGAAAAATTGTTTAAAATCTCACAAAATAGACCTATGATTTTTTATTTTTGGATAGGCCACTACACCACTTTACAGAGATTTTGATGTGCCGAATCGAAAAACATCACAAAATTATTTAAAATCTCGCAAAATAAACCTATAATCGTTATTTTTTAATTTTTCCGGGTGGGTCACGCCCTTAAAGGGCTCCGCCTCTGTTTGTACATAGTAAATGTTCTATTCAAATCCAAAGCTGGACCTTCATTTGTTTAACAGTATTTCAATGGTGGAGCTGATGATGAAACTCTGTCTATTAAAGTTCAATTTTTTTTTATAACTATCATTTTCCATTTAAAAAATAAATAAAAGATTAAAGGGCTTCTTATTTTATTGCATTTTTAATCAACTCACTCAGGCTTTTGTCACTGATATCCATTTTATTTTGTACCTTTACAGTTTTTAATCATGTCTATTTCCCACACCTTCAAGTAAAATAGCACCTTCATTTATATTTGTGTTTACAGCTTTGTTTTCATCTCTGTATGTGATACGATGTTTAGTACAAAATGTTGCCCGTTAATATCTATAGCGGAGCTATAGCATTGTTACATAGCGGAATTTGAACAAAACACAATTTTGCATCGGTGCATGATAACCTATATGGAAACAATGTTGAGGATGTTGACATGGTAATACATGCCGGGAAATTAACTACCTTATACTTGCAGAACTTGATATTATTTAGAATTTTTTTTTTTAAGAAGCCAAACTAGTCCACAAAAATTGGCACCGAGAAGAATCGAAACTAAGACCTTAAGAGTAACACACTCCAACGTCAATGTTTAACGGACAGCCTTACTTTTACTGCTTTCTTTTTTATAAGTTCTAAAATAAGTATTAGGTATAATAAGAGGAATGTTTATTAAGGATGATGGAGAGCCAAAAATCCACCTCCATATCAAAAATCCACCTCCATATCAGCCATAAAAAGGCCATGGCGCCGCCATTGACCACAAATTGGCCGTGTTAGTTGTCAAAAAATATCCGCCACCACAATCAACCATTGCGCCTCCATTGCCTATATTTGACAACACTAATATGTAAGGTGTCGATTTTTAGAGCACTTTGTAAGATCTGAAGCAAAATGTAATTATTCCTTAATTGCACAATATGTGATTAGGATTAGATTGAGAAATCATATCAATCAACTAATATGTTTGGGATAGGAGGCGGCACCATATTAAGCATTGTTTATTTCACTTGTTAAGTACACACTCCAGTCATTTTTCAGATTTATTGAATATCTAGCCTATCTTATTTATTTATAATATAAATCAGAAACATCAATTATTTAATGAATCCAAAAAGATAACTTTACTTATATTAGTGGCCGAAAGGTGTATCTTAAGATATTAAAAAAGAGAACTTTAAGGAAACTTCAAAAGAAAGGATCAAGTGCTTTTGGGGTGATACCAAGGTCGGTCTTAAGACTTTGATTGTCCTAGGCGAATCAATAAAGTTCTCTTTTAATTATTCAAATGTTTTTCTTCTTACATTTTTTTACAAAAGATATATTCATAAGTAAGGTTTTCTAAAAACATATTTTCAATAGAATCAATCAAAGTGAGTTAAAAAAATATATATGTATATATATACTACTAACTATTAAGTAAAAATAATAATTTTCGTGCCCCTAAAAAAATGGTACTCTGGTAGCTGCCCCTCCCGCCCATGTTCAGGGACACCTCTAAATAAGACTCTTGGGTTGAGAAATATATTCTAAACACATTAGTTAAGTATATCTCGTTAAAGGAAGGAACTAAGCTTTCTCTCTTGATTTCTCTCGGAATCTTCTTTTGAGCTGAGAGATTGAGAAATGGGTAGAAATTAGAGTTTTCTCTTGGAGAGTTCTTGAAGCTACTTTATTTAAACTACTTTGTATTTCTTGTAAAGACTTTTTCATACTCGATCGGAGAGTTGCTCTCCCACCCAGATGTAGATCAATTTAGACCGGACTAAGTAAACAATTTTATTGTGTTTGTTCGTCTATCAAGTTTAAATATTTATTGTTAATATTATAGTATTATCTATTGTGCCAATATCAGTGAATAAATGCTTGAAAAATATGAGATTAAGAGAAAAAAAAGTTAAGTTAACAAAATGTTATGGGATTCATGTTGAGAGTATTCCCTCTACCTAGGATGCTCAAGACCTTTCCCTTTCTCTGTCTCATCTCATCGCTACCAGTAGCACTTTCTCCGCTGCAATTTCCTCCGCTCGGCCTCCCTTAGATTATATATATATATATTCTTCATGCTCTCTTTTCCTTCTATCTTTATATCAAATTATTTTTTAAAAATGAGTAAGTTTCCGATAACCTTTTCTGACACCCCTAACTATGTTGTGTGGACCTAATTCCCCTTTCTGATTATACCTTTTTTTTTTTGTTTCTTAATTTTTATTATCTTCTACTATCACTAATTTTGTTTTGCCTTAAACTTCCTTCTTCCTTTAAAATGTGATGAGTTTATTTGATTCAAGAAAACAAAAAGATTTCACAATGATTTTGAGCAATTTTTTAGAGCAGAGTACAATTTATTTTAGAGCACAAGGTGAAGGGAGCTGATATTGTTTTTAGAGAGAATGTGAGAAATGAGGAGAGTGAAATGAGAGAAAAAAATCTTGTTGGGGTAGTAAAGTAAATTTGGTGGACATTAAGTTTTATAGATAGATAGAATTAGAAAGAAAGAATATGAATAGAAAAGAAACGCACTCATTTACTAAAAACAATCAAAAAAATATTGCAAAAGCCTTATATGTAGTTCATATTTCATTATTACGTCATATGAAAATGTTGTAAGAATTTTATTTCAAAAGTATTTTTAGTATACTAAATAATCTTACTTCTCCTCTTATATGAGTTTAAACTTTCAGAGTATTAGTTGGTTTTGAAGGGGTAAAGTTGAGAAATTGGCACATACCATTCTCGATTTTTAGGACACGATAAATCAATTTTTGTGACGGAGAAGGATGAAACTTGATTGCTTCAATTCCATATATCAATTTTTAATGCAGAGATAGAGATAAAACAGAGGCTAATTAACATGATTTAAAAATTTAGGTTTCCATTACTCAATTGTTGAAGGAAAATGGTTATTTGCATATCGATTGCATGCAAAGTGTGCAACGACTTATGATATTATTTCCCTCCATCCGATCCTATCAAATGTGGATAACGTCAATGTTCATATTTTGTAAGTCAACTACTACTTACACCTCACTTCTTATTCTAGCTTTTTTAAGAATATTTTTAATATGATATCTTAATCTCGCCCAATACCAATTCTTATAATATCGAGTTTACTATATAGCAAACTGATATATCAATGTAGAAAGAAAATAGGTTATGATGGTTGCTTGTTAGGCACCTCAAAATTATTCACCTCGTTGAAAAAAGTCGGTTTGGAATTGTTGTGAATTCAACCAAATAATCACATCAATAAAACCTAGATGTGTGGAGTAAAGAAAGTAGTAATCAATGAATAAATTAGTCTTAAGAAGCAACAACAACAACAAACAGACCTAGATCTAAGTGTCAAACAACACCACAAACATATTCAAAGCAACCAAGATAAGAAAGAAGAGAAAGAAAACAACACACCAATATTGTTTACCTAGTTCAGTCAAAAATGACCTACTATGAGGGAGAGAGCAACTATCTAATCCACTGTGATAAAAAATGATACAAAGATGTTACAAGAAATTAGTTTAAAAGCTCGCACAGAACAGACCTTAATTTATATCCATTTTTCAACCCACACTCATAAATGAATTCTAAGAGAAAAACTAAAGGAAGCTTTATCCTTCCAATAATGAAACTCCACTACCGAGGGTGTTTACAAATGTTTCCCAACCCAATAAATAAACTCTCACCAAAGACCATCAACCCTAAGGTTCTCTCATTTGGTTTTTCAAGTGTCTTTCTCTTGAAGCTCTCTCAAAATATGAAGAATGAAGCCTTAAATAGAGTCTCTATCCCGAGAAAATGGTGCCCTGATTTTCTAGTTCGTACACAGTACAACTGAACGTTATCCACTAAATCATGGCCTGATTTTTGTCAAACCAAAACTCCTAAAACTTGCATCAAATTGTGTCACGGTCTCACCAAATCGTGCCCCAATTTTCGCTGAACTTCAAACATCAATTTTAAGTCAATTACAACAGGAGTTATGAGCTAATCAAGTTTCATACAAAATAGCCCGGTCAGGAGTTACGCCCCGATCAGGAGCAAATTTGAGGTGCTAAAACGTATGGTCTTGCATTTAAGATAGATTGCATGAAATGTGTGTGTGGTTTATTTGGTTTTCTATATTTACAATTATGTTAAGGAGGATATATGATAATGCCTGCCTTTCTATTATGACTTGGTTTTGGGCGGATTAAGATAAGATATTCAAAGACATACATTCTTAAAAAAAAAAACCAAGAATAATTGAAGAGAGTGTAAATAGTAGTCACCTTACAAAATATGAAGATGGGCACTACCCACATGTGACGAGAACTATACTGAGGACCATCATGTCCTAAATCTGTATAGGAAATTTTTGGATCATATGATTGTTGATGATTGCATATTCCTTCCCTGTGACAGAGTCATATATATATTTTGATATTTGATAGATTGATTTTGATGAATATTAACTTGAGCTATAACTTACAAGTTCTTAATTCTTTTGTTGGTCCCCTACAGTTTAATATTTAGCCCCACCTTGCTTCTATTCGTATTTTATTTTGTAATTAGACAAGTCTCAATTTAGTGAATAGTAGTAATATTAGTTTCAAACCTTGTATAAGAAGGATACTTGTACTTCTTTTGCATTATTTGCACAGCATCGTATACTTGTCAAACTCATCATCATAGAACAAATGCAATACTTATTTTCATATATAGCCCTAGATATCTCTATCCATATACTTTTGCGACTAGCAATTCTTTATACATGTTAAATTTGGTAAATACCCTCTCAAACTCCCTCTTTTACTTAGAAAAGTAGCATTGATTTTTTTTATTATTTTATATTATTCCATTAGGCCATTATTGAGATGTCATTTCCCTTACTTTCCAAAGTTCTTGAATGGAAATGATATTGTTCAAAAGTAAAACCTAATGAAAGACCCATGTTAGCATGTAACCTAAAGTTGGAAAAAAGCTTGACCAAGATGGGGCCAATGCTGGCAATACCTAATACAAAAATGACCTCAAAAGGAATACATGAATAAGTATATTATGAATATAACTTAATTTTATGTTGTTACTCTCTTATTACCACAAACTACAAAGAGAAAAAAAGAAAAAGGGGGGTCCCAAAAGTGGGGTGGGAGGCTAAATAGTTACTAACTCATATACATAAGGGAAAGGCATTTACCTTTTCAATATCCGTTCTAGACATAATCATTTTGTGCAAGAAGTCACCTAACTTAAAATACCTTTAATTTTAGGCACTTAAATAATGTAGACCATTCTTCTTGCTTATACTTATACTAGTTTATTTACACAGTCCTTCATCTAATAATTACCATTGACAGTTCCATATATATAAACTGTAGAGTCAGAGCTTTCTGTCACTCTGGGCTGCATATAACAAAATTGAATTAGGACCACATTCATTTATCTTGAAAGTAAAAATTTTCTTTGTCACTTGATCTTCTATAAAAATGGAAAAATAAACTTGATATTTCTGGTGAGGAATGGAGGTAACAGTGGCAGAAAGTGCTTCGATACAGTGACAATGAGTCTTCACGGTGAAATGAAAGATGTATGTAGGGACCTTAGCCCTCCAACGCCCAAATCAGTGTGGGAAATGAGATGGAATGTGTAAAAAGTGTGGGAAAAGTGAATCATACCTTAGGGGTGAAGCTAAGTCACCCTTATATTGACGTGTGTGAGAATAACCGTTTCCATGAAGTGTAGCGCTTCATCAAGAGGTTGTTAGGGAACACATGTACGGTGTCTGATGCAAAAGGGGTGCTTAGGTGAGGTGGCGTGCACCAGAGTTAGGGTGTTCACCCAAGTGATGTGTGTTGATTGTATCAAAAACAATTATAAGACGATGAGCTTTATTTCCCTAAAAAAATAGACGATGAAGTTTAATTTTTTTTAAACAACCAATGTTAATATTATGTTGTGAATGAGGTTTGAATCTCATTATCTCACTCATCTCTTTAACTCTATCGTCACAACCATTGAATCACTCTTACATCTCTTACTATTTGCATTCTCTTTGTCCCCTTTAGTCCTAAACCTACATGCCTAATACTAAAATTTGAGTTCAAAATATTTTTTGATTTTCATTATTTTATGCTCAACTTAAACTGATCTTATTGTGCTACTTAATTAATATTGAATTGATATGAACCACAACTACTAAGATTTTGTTTTGTTTAAGAAACTAATCTTTGTTCCAAACTATAAAAACAAAATGAGAATCCTTACACTAAATTATATGCAACCTGTTAGGAACATCATGCATACAGTACATACCATTCTGAGAAATATCATTTTCTACCCTTGTCATTTGTAATAGGTACGTAGTAGGTCTACCACGTGTAGGTGATTGATGGTAAGTGTAACAAAGTTAGGCACCCTGAACATAATATGGTTAAAAATACAACAAACTTCCCCTAATTGATTTTACTGCCAAATAAAACATGATACCGACATACTATATTTCAGCTACAACTTTTTCTTATGCAAAAATGTGAAAATCCATCACTCAAATAATCAAAATTTATTTAAAGAGACGACGTATATTTTTCTTCCTATACACTCAGATCACATATCAAACTCTTAATAAGGTATAAGATACACACGAGAAACTCCACCCTCTATCTAAATTATATTTCTCTTTCATTCATCAAAGAGGGGTGATTTTAGGCTAACTTTTAACTTAGAATCATCCCTCTGCATCTTTTTTTCTTTTTCTTTCAATCTAAATATGTGATTTTCACATATATCAAGTTTTTTATTATGTTTTTTTCTTCGTGATTTCGTCGTTCGAGTGCGACGTAGTTTTGTTCGTCGTCTTGTGCGACGTTGTTTGATTATGCATCTCGTTGCGTTGTTCTTTTGGTTTATATTGAAAGATTAACTTCAACTGATCACATATTCAATCAATGATTTGGACATCAACGTTGCAGATCCGAGCGCATGGGTGTTCTGGTGAATTATATTTTATCATATTATTTGTAGTTATTTTGTCGTTGTATGTTATTAATTTGGGTGTTGTGAGCTTGCTTGCAGATTCACCTATAAGTTTTTTGCGATGTTGATCATGTTATTGTATCTGATGTATTCTATCAATTTGAATGAATGAATATATTTTTCTTTTGTAAAAAAAGTCTTAATTAATTTATGTCACACTATTTTATTTATTTTTTGAATCAATTATGTCACACTATGTTGTTTCTATCTAGGGACAAACTTAATTAATTATTTTCAAGCAATTATTATTCTTCAAAGTTTGAGGTGGGTATGTCACTATCGCTTACCCATCAAAATGTTGGGGTTATAATATTCCCTCATGGGCTCAGGTTGTATTCTATCCCAATTTACTTGTCCTTGCCCTGTGATATAAGGGGATTATAGCTAGGAATCACCCTTCCAAATAAAGAGATGGATACAGAAGTAGGCATTTGAGCATTAAAATTGCAGCCACTTCACTTGGATGGTAATTTATTTCATGCATTAGACAATTTAAGCTTAGATTAAAAAATTAAGACATGTTATAAAAAATTAATTAAGACAAATACTAAACAGATTATTAATCTTTTTTTTTTGTCAAGATTATTAATCATTTTTATTGTACAATCATTTTTTATGTATACTAAAAAAATTACTATTAATGGTGATATTCTACATTAATATTAATCAATAGGACAAGGTAACTTTAATGCCCTTAAACAGGGATGGGGTTTTAACACTCTAGGACACATAATAGTGCCAAATAGAGCTTGCATATGACATTTAATTTACTTGTATAAAAGAAGAAAACAAATCATCAAGATAGGGAAAGGTCAGGGAATTATCTCTCTCACTCTCTCTCTATACTTCATTCTGGATTTTTGTTTGCTTCTTTGAGCATTTATTAATTGAAATCTCTTTTGGGGTGAAACCTCTATTATTATGTGGAGAAAGGTAAAAGAAAACTATAAACAGCAATCACATTTATTTTTTATTAAATAAATAATTTCTATTTATTATTATTAAATAAATAAATAAAAGGTACAATTAAAGCTTTCTGAATTTCTAAAAGAAAGAGGGAGAGACAGAGAGATAAGTCCAATAATACAGTGGATATAAATTGGTACATTGAAACAGTCACGAGTGAGACTTTATAACTTAGATCTAAAAGAATAATTTTGCTTTGTTACACACTTTTCTCAGCCAAACAACATATAAAACAACTAAACTGAATACCTGCAACAACAGCATAAATATTCTGTGCACATAATGAATGATACAAAGCCAAATTCATTGCCTTAACAGGATATCATACAAATTGTGTTTGAATTATTTCAATACAAAGAGCACTACTAATTAATTTAATTATTAACTATGGTCAGATTTACATATGCAACTTTCTAGTACTATAGTAAATTTCACCTCATGTTTTTTTGCAACTAAATATAAGAAAATGTTAATTTCTCCTGCCTATTTAACAATAGTATCTCTAAATTACACTTAGTTTAATATAAATTTTTGTATTTTGAATATATCAATTAATTAGTTATATAGAAGTTAATTTAGACAATATAAGTAAGTTTTTATCGGTACTGTGAGTTTAACTTAGTTGGTAGAAATATTATATAATATATGCAGGAATTAGGGTTCGAATCCCAAACACTTTAATAATTCATCTTACCAGAGGTGATTTTTTAGTCATACTTGACCAAAAAATAGTTTTATTGAAACTGTATAAATTTAATATAAGCAACTACATTTTTTTAATATGATTAATCTAGCGCATGTTTGAAATTGCATAAATTGAATACCGTGATTTTGTAAAACCTAGACTCTAAATTGCTCCAACAAAATCACCATGATTCTTCTTTGATAACACTAATGCACTTAAGAAAATTTTGTTTATATTTTATTGTGAAGGATATTAAGGACATGATGAAAGCATGCTAGCTACAATTACTGCATTTCAATAATAATAATAATAATATCAATAATAATTATAATAAGATCAAATAAATTAGACCAATTTGCACATTACAATTTGCAAGGTCCTTTTTTTTTTCTTCCAATTTTCAAGCCATTAATTATTGCACAAATGGCGAAAATGGAAATAGCTCAGGAGGGATAGACAAGAAAAGAGAGAATGAGTTGGGTGGTAAAAGGGAAAAACGGAGACGAAACTAAATATCGACAAATTTCGATATAGCGTCTTCCACAAAAGCAAAAACGAAGAAAACCGACACAGAGTGAGGTCTTACAAGGTCAAGAAAAGGTCTTACAAGGTCAAGAAGACACAAGTAGGGTAAAAAAAAATGACAAAAGTTAAGAAGAAGAAGAAAGAAAGGTGAAAAAAAAGCTCAGATAGGATAGCACCCATGATGATTAGAATGAACCTGCTGCTAATGCTGAAGTTGCTGAAGAAGTGTCAGCTACAATTTCAGAGCCACCAATGTCTTCTTCTTTTTTGTCACAGAATCTCAAAGGGTTGACCATGGTGGTGATGAACTTGCTCCTACTAGTCATCACATGCATGAGGTGTTCCTTATTGGGACCTGTATCATATGAATCATGCTCTTAATTAGTGATTGCAGAGAATGAAGAAAGAATGGCAGGAGCAGTAGCCAGCTTTAGATTTAAATCCAATTAAAAAAAGAAGAATACATGAGCACTAATATAAATAGAAATTTTATGTATATTATTATAATATAAAGTAAGGTTTTTCAGACGATCAAAGTAAAATATAGAAAAAGCTAGTATATAAAGATATGCCTTTAACATTAATTAAGCATATGAAAAAGTTTCAAGATAACTGTTTGAACTATGACTATATGATGAAAGTAAAATGATTATTGAGATTTCCACATTGAACAAGTCTAGTAGTACCTTTGACAAATTTGTCTTTTGGTTTCATCTTTGAGACCTCTTTTTTCCTCACTACTCTATTTCTATTTCAAGAAAGTAAGGGAAAGAGAGTAGAGAAAAGAGAGGAGTTTTTGTTATGGTAAGATAGGAGGAAAGTGAGGAAATGAAGATGTTTATAGGGAGGAAAAAAAGGAAAGATGAGTGCATGAGGTGGCTAGTGGGCTTTCCCAATGGACTTGATGGAGACAGGTCCAAGGCCCAGAAAGATCTAAATGGACCTGATGATGTCATCAGGGCCCAGGGTGAAAGAATAGTACATGAAGACAAATGTTTGAAGAATGCTCATTACACATAATGTTTGGCTGAAAAACACCAGTAATTTATCAATTTAACCTCATTTGCAGTTAACTGCCAGTGGATTTTAACTAGTGGCAATCTATTGTCGATGAACATTTACGTCTTTTTCTGATTTTTTTCAGCCTTGTTAGAAGTGTATACAACAATTTTCCAAATGTTTCATGTAAGTAATTCTTAAAAAAATATTAGAAGTATAGTTTTTTGATGTACAAAAATTAGGAAAATTGCTCTTCTCACTTTTGATTTTGCTCATTCTCTTAATTCAACGTGAGTTAGCTCACACCGACACTTTTAAGATCATTTCAATCACATTTAAAGTCGTTTCAACCGATGTTAAAAGTGTCAGCGTGAGTTAACTCACACTCAAAAATGCCGAGCTCACACTAAATTAAGGGAATGAGCAAAATAAAAGTAAGAAGAGCAATTTTCAAAAATCAGGCAAGTTCCATGGATCATCATGGTAAGGAAAGTATCAAAGTTTAAAGAACGTACTTATTGTCCAACAACAAATTCGAACTCAAGTCTCTGCGATCTGAGGTGAATCCTTATCAATTGAACCAGCCTACATTGTCAAGATTTTTTTATATACATAATCCTTAACCTTGTTGGAATATAAAAGAACAGTATATATAATTGAGTAATTGAATGAGTGAATTAATACATTAAATATTAACCAAATAAAGTTTTATATAGTTATTGCAAAGTTACTAGTGTGGGGTGGTGTTGCAGTGTATGTCCGTGCAAAGTTACAAGTGTTCTTTGTGTAGTACATGGGGCTCCCCCAAGAAGCAGTGTTGCTCGTGTGCTTTCCCAGAACTTCCAAGTTGCTGCCTTCAAGTTGAGACCTAGCACAGAAGATTTACTACTTCTATACAATCTATCTTAATCATTTTCCCATTTGGACTATCTTCAATGTGAAAATGATTATAATTGACATTTCTGAATTAAATATAGTTGTTTTTTTAAAATACTTTTACACCCACTCCTATGAAAATAAATCCATTGTTTTGCTACATCATTCACTTTGTAATCGTTTTTTAATATTGAAGATTCTTCCACTTTGTAATTGTATTCTAAATATTTTAGAAGATTTCCTTATATATTTGTACTTTACTATAGCATTTATATTTTTTGAAGAAGCAAAAGTCCTTATGGGATTAGGTGTTAAAATCCAAATACGGTAATAAAAAAAGGTAATAAAATCCAAATAGAAAAAACAACGACAAAAAAGTAAACGATTACAACATTTTTTTTTTTAGAGACATTCAGCAAATGCATAGAGGTTTATTTGCACAAGGCTTAATATAATATCACGTGAAAGACATAGGATTTAAAAGGTGTAACACAAAAGACTTTTTAAGAGATCACTCGTATTTATAATACTCTAGTCTAAATTTGGCTAACTGCGGAGTTCTGATAAGATTCTCTGCATTAAATCATTCTTGTTTGATCTCACCTAAAAATATATAATTGAAGTCAAATAGAAGTAAGCCACTCAACCACAACTAGTTCTTTAGAAATATACATCACTCATGAAAAATTGGCCGACAAATTATTATATTTTGGTCAAGTAGCGCAATGACCATAAATTAACTTTTTAAAATGAATAAATGGATAATATATGGTTAAACTCTGACTCCTTCATATTATGATGTTTCTAACAACTGTGTTATGTTCACGAGGACAACAAGTTGACAATTTTTATAAGGTCACATGATTGGTTTTGCTACTAATATCACATGATTTCTAAGTTAAAACCTTTATATCTTTATATAAACTTCACAAAAAAATATATTAATTTTAAAACAAATCAACATGCACCCTTAAGGTATAATCTAGACAATACTTGTCAGAGTGCACAACTTAACAAGTTTGAGTTTAACAAAATCTTGCGTGCAAAGTTATGTTATAATTCACTAATTTTCAAACTAATTAGCACAAAAATCAAGTTTGCAATGATAATCATAATAATAACAATACAAAAAAATTAGTGGTTGGTTTGAATATGACCCATGTGGATGGCATTGAAGTTGGTCGACTAAATATAAGTTGGGTAAAATGTAATATTCCATGAGATAGAGACATTTGAATGTGAATTCACTAATGATTCCTCAAATTGATTTTTAAGATCTTATTATGTTGTAGTTTTTCTTGGATTGCACTGCTTGGTGGTATACGTAAACATGGGAACTCACTTACAATTGAAGCTACACCAATGAGTTTACCCCTTAAAAGAGGGAACAAAAGAACGTGAATTTGCGCAAAATGATGGGTGAAGGGAACAAGGAATCTTTGGTAACCGAAAGAAAATATGCTAAACTATAGGTGATACTTCTAAATACTCGTGGAAAAAAAGTAGGGTAAATTTTTTAACTATGATGCTCATGGGAAATCTTACTACCAAGCATCACACAGTCTTCAATGTTACATGGTCAAACAAATATTACAAATTCACACCCTCCCCAATTCCTTGGCTTGCTAACTTCATAATTAAATACTACTTCCTCCAATCTTATTTATAAGAGATATTTAGGTCAACAAAAGTTAATGTATCTGATTCAAATGTCTCTTATAATAAGATTGGAGAAAGTACTACTGTATGAATTTCATTTTTTTGTACCTTCTTCTCATTCTCACAAATTTCGTATAGTACCCAACAAGTAATGTGACTAAGTTTTACCGTAAAAATATTGTGACTATCTTCCAGTGTGGCGTTGAGGGTGGACGTGAGGGACGGCGGCCCAGAGTATCATTTTTATTGGGACACCAAAATTATTATTTTTACGTAGTAGTTAATATATAGATAAGTTGAGTTTAACTCAACTCTTACAGAAATGGTCGACAAGATGAAGGTTGCTCATCAATTATAAAAGTTTGCATCTCAGCTAATACTCGTAGCACACTCCGCTCACACCCCGTATTAGACATTTGAAATGTGATCTCAGTGAAACAATGGAGCTTATCATAGGTGGTCAATAGATCTTGAATATGATCTGATATTATTTTAAAAATTAGGTTATACCTAACTTAACCTTTATAAAACCAGCCTGTATATATTATATGATGAGGAATGTCCATTTTTTAAAATTTTAAACATAGTAGGAGTGTTCAACACTTGAACTTGTAGCTGACTCTATACTATTAAAACAAGTTGCATTACTAACAAATTGTAGACAGAAAACAAAAATGAAATTCATCAATCATTTACTCGTTGCTAAATTTAATGATTGAAATTAAATAGAGATCAACTTCACATTTTTTCTGTAATTTTTTGTCATTGATACAGCTTTTTCTAGTAGTTTGTCTTGATATCAACATAACACACTATTAATTAGGTCCAAAAAAACCTTTAAACCCTAAGCACTAAATTTGATTTTAGTCGCTGGTAAATCTAAAAGACTTCAGATCGTAAAGATACTCCATAAAATCACAATATAAAGACTCAATTAATTAATATTTGTATATACTTTTAGGAGTGAACCCTCTTGTTCTTGGTGGTAGCAGTAAATTAATTAATATTGTACAGGATTTTATAGGTAGTCACTTAATTATAGATTGACCAAAAGTTTTTGTACCCCATATTTGAGTCCAAGTGTCCCTACCCACAGCTTCCCTTTTGCACTCTCTTTGCTAAGGTCCACTACTGCTTTGGCTGGCCTTATAAGCCTGCAAGGGTTCAGTTCACTTTTTCCTGTTCTACCCCATGCACCATGTAATCACAAGTCCACTTATGATCAATGCTAGCCTTTTATTCCATTCCGTGACCATACCAAAGTATAGTTTGCTATCCAACCATACATTTCATTTCATTTCATTAATAATTACACATAGAGGATTGATCGGAGTAACTTTGAGGTGAGATATTGCACTTCATAATTCATTATAAATATTGAATTTTATCAATCCAAATGTTGACTACTATAGTATCATTACATACAAAATTTTATATAAATCTTAATTTCAATGTTATATAATCTAACAGTCGATATTTACATGGCCTATGTTCGGATGCAAGGTGGGAGTGACATTAGCCAATGTTTGGAAGTGTTATATCAGCAACCAATAGCAAAAGGTTAAGTAAACAAAAGTAAAAGACAATAGACACGATCGATCATTGTTCACATAATTCAGTCAATGGTACCTACCTCTGCGACAATAAAGCAGTTATAGTTCCCTATGAATTATGTATAAATTAGGGTTTATAGTGTTACAACCAATATATATAGTAGTCAACAAAGCTCGAACTACGTGAAAGATCAAACTACTTAAAAGACTATAGACATGATCAATCTTTGTAGCTTTCCAAGACTATAGACTCGGACTAATGAAATTAATTTTTATCATAAGTTATTAAACATATATAGTAACTCAACTTAGGGTTAATCTTAGAGTAACTTCATTCCTCCTTATACATATTTATATCAAAGATTCAATTTGTATATATGATTAGTGTGAAACTATTTTAAATAAGTTTCTAATCAAATTTCATTATACCGATCCAACGTATTTGTTAAAATATCAATCATCTTGATGCATAGAAATTTAATTCTTGTATAAATATGCACCAAACATTTTTGTCAGTACTGAATGTATCCTGTAAGGTTGGGATTAAAGGTCAAAGTGAGGATGATAATAATTCTGCAACTACAAGACAGCATTGGAAATGTCAGTCACGCACACACATGACACATGAATGTAAGTTGTGGGACAAATAGGTAATAAAAATGAGAAAAGGTAACAAAGAAAGTTTCAGGACAAAGTGTTGGTACTAATTAAGCAGAAGGCTGAAAACATTACAGCCTTTGAGACTTTTTGGTTTTCAGTATCTATCTGGAGTTTACTTTCCTTTGATATCAAATTGCAGCAATTAAAAGGATTATGGTATGTAATGAAATCATTACTTCATCCGGTCACGATTATAAGAAGAAAAACTATTTTATAAGTATTAAATGAACTTATAAAATAGTTTTTTTTTTATAAATTTGATAAGAGAGCAAGAATTCAGAAACTTGTTTGTACTACGTGTCACATGGTGCTATTGTAGCACCTATTTTCATTATTTATTTACATTATAATATAATATTTTTTAGGAATGAATTTATAATTTTTGTCCAATGAAAAATTGTTTAGTGCTATAGCCTACATGTGTAGAGCAATCATATGTCTGCGATGATACTTTATTGAATTTCATGGTTGATTGAGATGTCAAATAGTTTTGATTATTTAAGGTATATTATTTTAGGTGAACTCTTAGGTACATAAGAAATTTGGCGGATGAGTACCAAACTTTGTTGGCTGAATTAGAAACCCTAACCGATATGGAATTAAGAATTAAGTGCTTCCATATGAGTTGAAGGATCTAACTTAGTGATATTTTTTAAACAAAGAAAGAAAAGGTAGGGAAAGAAATGATAGAAATCGCAACACTCCATAAGAGAATATGATAAGATCAAGGTGCACCACAAGAGTAAGATATTATTGGTAAGTTTTTAAGTTTGGTTCAAAGAAGTACGCTAGAGAGTGTTTCTCTAATCTCATACATTGTGTTCTAATTTCTTCCAAAGTTAGGAAATGTCTTGCAAAGGAAATACTTGGTTGGTTACATCATTTAATAATTTATAAAATATATATTATTTGACAACCTATTTGGTAGAGCAATAAAAAATAACTATTTGAAACTTTTCTTTACGGTGCTTGTTTTAACTTACAGGGACCAATCAAATATTACTAATGCTATTTATCTAAGATAAAATGTTTTTCTAGAATAGAAGTTGCACAATATTTTGCATTACAAACAAATAACAAGTACGTAGAGTTTTAAGATTATTTTCCTAATCAAAATGGAAAGGGGTTTAGACTTGGAATGTATTGTATGCAGGTGATCTTGTAAAAGTAAATATCGATTAATTCACCTATTTGACTTTAAAGAGAAGGATGTGATACATCAACAACAAAAATTGTACTCCTTTCATCCTAAAATAATTAAAATATTTGATTATTTCTCAAAAAATGTATAAATGAATAAGAGAATAGCAATTTAACAGCACAAGTACCATTATCATGTATTGGTCTATTTATTATTACAATAAATGCAAAATAGAAAAATATTGAATTGAAAGTGATACAAATAACATTAATTAGAGGGTGTCTCCGTGAACTTAACTCATTTGATAGGGACATTGCATTATATATATATATAGGGGACAAGATTCGAACTTCATACACCTCAATATTCACTTTAAGAGGTGAATTTTTAGTCACTAAATTACTTGAAAAAAAATATTAATGTTGAAAATGTATTAATGTGGAAATTGAAAAAGAAAAAAAAAAGGTAATTAATGTTATATTAAAAACTTTTGTCAAAAAAAAAATGTTATATTAAAAATTGAAAATGTTGATTATTTTAGGACAAATTTTTTGTGCAAATGTGTCACTAAATTTGGGATTGAGGGATTAGAAATGTTGGTGATTAATAGACCTATAAACACTTTCTTTATTTTTTAAATTTCACATTCGCTTTTTTATTGGATGCAATTCATGTCAGCTCTACTATTTTATGTAGGAGCCATTTCTAAATTATGGAATATACATTAATTTCACCCAATAAAAAAATGAGTGAGTGTGTGTTCCTAGCGTTTTTTATTAGTGTGTTGAGTCTTCTAAGTATAAGGTTTGATTTACGTGTCGCTAGTGTTGGAACAAAATGTCTTTAACATTACCCTTTAAGTTTTGATGATAACAAGGTATTAAGAATTGTCAATTGGATATGCTAATATTTGTTCAACTGTGCAGGACCATAGACAAAATTTTCAGTGTCTTAATTAAGGCATAGGTTCTGAAAGAACAAATGAGAGCAATGGAATCAACAAGAAGGAAGCTTGAAGCAGCTGAAGAAAAGAGGTTCTGAAGACAAGT
>Ga0315914_1004770_pt1 | contig 20099 bp, 11 predicted proteins | sample MpolenodulesMG_FD_203920 | JGI IMG/M metagenome (GOLD analysis project Ga0315914, IMG submission 203920) | Medicago polymorpha root nodule microbial communities from Los Angeles, California, United States - elongated nodules | ecosystem: Host-associated > Plants > Roots > Nodule | place: USA... | reverse complement strand
TATAAGAGGGTTCATACAACATTATGCAATTTGTTATTATTTAATAATTATTGTATATGATATGAATTCAATTTATTTTAATTTTTATACATAAAAAATTTTTGCCGGAAAATATCGCAGAGACTAAAAGTTGACTAAAAATCTGATTGAAATAAAATCATATTTAACTACATGTTAAATAATTTCTACCAGTGTTTCAAAAAACATAAAACATTTTGAATCAGATTGATTGTAGGACATGTTCATCATATGGTATTATCTGCTTGATAGACTGGCAGATCCGAACAAAGTCGGATTGGGCCTTGGTCCAAGTGTTTCACACAATATTAATTTGAAAGTAAAGTTAGAATAAATTAATTAATGTTACATTAATTCATTAATAAAATAAAATCTGAAAAATGTAAAGTGTTCTAAAAAGTTTTCTTTTAAACATAAAACATTACTATCTTTTAAATTCTTTAACAAATACTTAAATACACTTATAGCATCATCGATAACATAATTAATACTCACTCTAATTTTCTTTCTTCCTAAAATGACATTTATTTTAGATAGAATGGATAGAGTATGATAAATTTGTATTAAATTCACTTGCAAATTGCATGGTAAGCACAATTCACTAACTTATAGTGAGACATGGAAGAGCTCTAGGTGGGAGCACAGAGAGGGAAATGCATACAACCAAATTCAGGCATGCATATTACAAACCCCGCATTGTTGTCATAGTTAGTTGGGATTATAAACCTAAATAGTGATTCACTCACGCGGTATTCTTTGAACCTTGACCCAAAAACGTACAAATGTTCCAGACCCATGCTCTTTCAGTTTTCACTATTTACATAATTAAATAATGTTCTTAAGATGAGTTATAGGATCATGCGCAAAAACAATTAACGCACGCGCACTGTCTCACTCTCTCATATGTTTCCTTCCTCTTGGTTTCTGTTTCAAACCCATCATGTTTACCACCATCATTCTACCTTATAAACCAAATATTATATTCTAAAGTTGGTGCATTTGGTCCATTAAGCTCACACCCACATTCTGTAAGTAATGGCTTAGAAAACACTGTACTCACTCAGCTTTCGAAGCCTTTGTCTTTCACTCTTTTCACCTTCTTCCTTGGATCTCCCATCATCCCCTTTCTGTCATTGATTTATTGTTTCTTTAATTTTCAACTGACATTCTTAGAAGGACAGCTTCATTAAAACCAGCATGTTCACTTCCAACCAAAACTGACACATTCACTATATTATACTAACTAGTTGGAGTGCACATATACTTAAGGTAAATGCTAACAAATAGAGTAACTTTTGCCTAAAATGTTAAGTAATTTTTACTTTTCTATGTATTTGATATCTATTTTCAAGATAAAATTTCTTATTATAAATGTATTAAATAATATTTTTAAAACACTTGTTAATATAACTTCATATTTAATTTACTGTTTTACCAAGATGAATCAACCGCGTGGAAAACATTCCCCCTATTTTTCTAAGCAAAAACATATTATTAATAAAAAGGAAAAATATTCACGGGAGAATAAGAACCAAAACTCATGAAATAATTTGAGTGTATCTAAAGTTGCATTTTCTATTAACCTCGAGTAATACAGGTTTAGAAACAGTATAAAATAAAGGGTTATGTTAACTTGCGATTTTAGGACACATGTTAAGCAATCAAAAGTAAAAAAAATATGTTAAACAACCAAAAGTATAAATTTTTTCTTAAATTTTGTGCATTTCAATTAATTAAAAGTAAAAAAAAAAATTCAAATATATTAATTACAACAAAATATTTCTACTTTTAACTCATTAACTTGTGTCTTAAGAGCATAAGTTACGAAGACACAAGTTACCGTGAAATAAATTAAGAATTACTCTTTACTACTAATTTTGATGTCTCATTACCTGCATGTGTGAGGAATTGTATGAGAAGCATATTTAATTGGTTTCTCATGTGCCATAATTTACACAAGGATTAAATATTTTTTAAATCTATTTTGGGAGAGTTTGTTTTTTTGTGAATACCTTTTGGGAGAGTTCTGTTTTGCAAAGTGTTCAATAAAAAATTTAAAAGAGTAGTGATACATAGACTACTTTAGGTGACATGTACCACTTGTACACCCACATACAATTGTGACATGTGTCTTCGTGGTCCCCACACACACAAAAAACTCACCTTTTGTGTCTCACACACACTCTCACATGGGGTGATACAATGTGTGTGTGAAAAAAAGGGTGTACATGAAACATTATCCAATTTAAAATGAGAAATGATATTAGAACAACCATTTTTGACAACTTTCTCTCTCATACTCATATTATGTTTTTACTTTCTCTCTCTATTTCTTTGATTTTTGTGCCAATACATAATTTTCTTTGAAAAATTTTGATTGTCACAAAAATTGTCATCTAAATGGATGTTCAAAAAACACAACTCATTTAAAATACCTTAGTTATAGTCATCGAAAAACAGCTATGTAGTAGCTCATCCCAATATGTCGCCAGCCATTCAGAGACTTCAATACTGCTACTGCACGGTTTGCTTTCCCTCAGTTGAGTGATGTAGAATAATAACATAATATATATCAATACTTCAACGATACATTGATATATACTAATATACACTATATAACTTGGGTTGTATATAAATACTTCAAGTTGCACTCTAGATTTCTTGTACAGATAATATACTTCTACAAAATTGCAGCCACAGCCTATTTAATTAGTTGCATAATTTTTAAGGAAGAGACTAATTAGTTGCATAATAAATTAGGGTTAAGCAATAAAATATAACTCTTAAACATGTTTACTTTTAGAGATCGGAACTATTATTTTTGTTAAAATAATCAATTGAACTACTAAGTTGTGACTAATGCTTAATCATTTAACAAATTTATAAAAGACATTATCACATGAACTTTTTCATCTATATTGCTCCGCCGCATTTCTAGTACTGTAGTACATATGCCCTGAGCTAATGGATTTTTTTTTTAAAGTAATGATCCATAGACATCTTTAGGGGGCAATACACCCCTTAACACTTACACAAAAATCTGACACGTGGTCATGTGGACTCACACAAGCACACTTTTTTTTTCATCTTCTCTTCTCTCTTTCTAATACATGAAGTGTACAAAGGTGTATGAGAATAAAATGTGTCTGTGTAACATTTTTAATTTTTTTAAGTTATTGGCCCACACTACATAGTACACTAGTATATTCATTCTTTGGCGTGCACAATGTGGCCAACAATAATAGCATATTAAAGACCAAATTTGAGTCCAAAATTTTACACGATAACAAATACAATTTTAACTATGAGAGAAATATTTTCTAAAAAAAAAAACTACTACAAGAGTTATATTTTGTTGACACACTTATTTGCTTATAAATTGTTTCCCTTTTTTTATTAGTTGTTTCTCTATTCTCGGAATCTAACCAACATTGAATCTAAGCGTGTTTTATATCGTGTTGTGTATATGATGTTAAACTTGTGTGTTTAAATATCACTACTCTAATTATAAAAGGTTGATCGATTGGATTAAAATCTCGAGGGGACCTAGCTAGATTATTAGTTTTTTCATTAATTTCTTTGACCAAAAAAAACGAAATTACAAAGTAAAATTAATAATTTCACTCTACAGTTACTACATTGAAGAGAGAAGAACAACACTAGCTAGATAAGCTATAGCTACTCACTTCTTTCCCAATGGAAATAGTGTCCTGAGTTTCCATGCTCCTTCGGACACATTGCACATGTACCAATCAACTTGAAAATTCTATTATTGTGTTTGATCTAAGATTACAAGCTGTAGTTAGCCAAATAAATAACCAATTTGGCAAAAACAATTAACATTACTATAATTAATATTCATCACACTAACACTAAGCTTCTGCTTTGTCATGATCCCACTTATGTTAACTATGAACTTGACAAAATGCTTCCTCATATAACAGCCAAATAAGCTACTTTATGTATGCAGTTCCACCTATGATCCATGTCAATTAATTTGGGTTCTTCTAGGACGCGTTGAATAATTATACAACCTAAGAGCTATTCTTAGTAATTAAAGAACATGTAATCATGAAAACACAACTACACACTAGCTAGTTGGACCAAAGAACAAGAGAAACATGCCTGCTCAAGGCCACTCTGTGTTTAGTAATTGCAACTAGTATGGAGTCTTGAATATATATCTGCTTGTTGCCACTTAAAAATTCAAGGTTCCTAAGTTGCAGATTTTTAAATTGCATGCTGAATAGTTTTTTTTTCTACAAAATAATAATTACAAATATTTTAAGAATGTCCTAGTAGTAGTACTACTGTACTTGTATGAGGTGTACTATAAACCTAATTAATTCGTAATTTGCCAATATATGTCCAAAGGTGTTAATAAATCCTTAATCATCTAGCATCGAAAATAATTACTCACTACGTTCTATAATAACTATCACAGCTTCAGTCCCGTGAACATAGCTCAGTTGGTAGGACAATGCATTATTATATGTAGGGGCTGAGGTTTGAATCCCGGACACCCCACTTATTCACCTTATAAGGTGAATTCTAGCCACTAGGCTACCTGACCCAAAAAAAAAAAAACTATCACATCTCCAAAAACAATTCCAAAACGAATGTCACTTTCAATTTTCAATATAGTATTATTTTTTTCAATTGCATTCTCTAATTATATTCCCGCATCACTCCCAGGTTATTATTTTTCATTTTATATTTATGATAATGAAAATAAATCAATGGTTAATATGAATAATTTAGTTAAATCATCATTCTTTTTCTTTCATTTATCATTTTCTTTTTAAATATTTGTGAAATGATTAAATGCGACAGTCATCGATATGCAGTAAAGGGAATAGTGACATTTTCACGAGTAAAGATGTTTTCCGTTTGACAAAATAAATGGAGTATGTAATTTGAAGAGAGATAAACACATAAAATAGATGGTGAGTCCTACCATCATTAATAATTTTATACATTTTTCAAAAAAAATTGTGTCTTTATCTCTTCAAATATAAGAAATGGAGATAATCATGAATGGAGTAATTTTTTATTTATTTTTAAAACATGAATGGAGAACATCTTTAACTCCATTTTTACATATCTAATGACTTCTATATTCACCTTAATCACACTGAATATTCTTTTAGATGCGTTGTTTAGGTTTATCACACCAAAAACCATGATGTAATAAAATCTAAATTTTTTGTTTTTCCTTCTTAATACATTTCAATTCAATGCTTTGTTTGGTAAGGGAAATTTAAGACCGAGAATGAGAAATAGACTGGTAACAAAATATAGAGGTTTGGGGAAAGGGGTCCATTCTATGTAACAATATATACAGTCTCCAGAAAAATAGACTGGTATTCATCAAAATAGGGAATTGAAAGCCAAAATGAAAAGAACATATTATCCCTTAAAAATGCAGGGGACCCCTAAAACAGAATAGAGATTTGGCCCCCCCACTCTGCAAGAGTAAATGATGTTATGAGTATTGGGGGGTTGGGGGAGAATATGATGACACTGATTCTCTCACCCTGGGACTTGTATTGTACATTATGCACATGTTACTTTCCTATACCTATTTGTCGAAAATTCTTTTACCCTGATGCCCAAGTCTTTGGTCCTTTTGTCCTAGAATTAACAATGTGAAAACTGACAACTCCATTGCCCTAACTACACTGCCTATGCCCCTAGCCTTTTCCTTCATAGCTATGAATGAACTATGAATGAATGAATTAATGAAATGGGAGATTAGTCAATTTAGTCTCTGAATAGAAAAAGAGTCGTCACTTTTGTCCCTAAATGCAGATAAATTGCAAAATAGTCCCTGAATGTAGACTCTGTTAGTCAATTTAGTCCCTGAATGCAGACTATGTTAGTCAATTTAGTCCCTGAATGTACACACTCCGTTAGTCACTTTAGTCTCTGAAATTGGCCAACAGAGTCTACATTCAGGGACTGTTTTGCAATTTCTCTGCATTCAAGGACTAAAGTGACTACTTCTTTACCATTCAGGGACTAAAGTGACTAATTCCCCTTAATGAAATACTTCCCCTCTCGCTTCCAGGAGAAATCAAATAGTAAATTGAAGGACAAAGACTCAGTACTCACATAAAAAGACACCAATGAGAAGGCTAGCATATATTTGGATTATTGAAAATCCGGTAATAAGACCTCATAATTTGAATTCCAACTCTAACTTTGCAGTACACACGCCTAATTGTTAATTCAAGATTTAGAGAATTGTGTTGGTTAGTGATTAGATTAATCTAATGACTAATAGTGTGTTTGGAACTGAGGTCAAATTGCAGGCTACAAATAATACATAGCTTCGCTATTTTCATCTCAAAAACAATTTTGGGATGCGAGAAAAAGATGTGGAGGTGAATCCAAACATTAGCTTAGTTTAGAATAGAGAGTGCATAAAGATAGCAGTGGTCAAGAGTAAAATTTCAAATAAAAGGATCTTTCTAACTTTTAACTTAATGACACATGTTAAAAAAACTAAAAGTAAAGATTTTACTTTGAAAGATTTTACTTTGAAAAAACAATTATTTTCACCATTAAGAAATTAAATGTACGACTTTTAAAACTTATTAATTACTATTCTATATTAAATTCTTTAACATATGCATTTTTTTTTTCTCTTTCTCTCCCCCACCTTAGTTTTCGTATGGGCTGGAATTTGCACGGGTGACTACGGTGTGCTTGCTGTGACAACTTTTTTTGTGTTGTTCAAATATCATCTATTAGCATCAAATATCTACATTGTATTTGTCTCTTAAGATTAGAGCTTAAAGAACTGTCTTAAACTCTTAATTTGTGTATTATTTAAAAATTGGAAATGCAAAAGTTTGAAAATGCTCACACTGGTTGACCCCTATAGTAAGTCAATTAAAAATTGAATAGTCAGGGTCTCTTCAACGGAGTATTGATTACAAAGAGCCAATTAAGGGAATGTCTTTCTTGGATGTCCTATATCAAAAATGCTTTGAGATTTCCTTATTTTTCTTCTATTTTTCTCTTATTAAACAAGTAAACATCATTTATTTTTACTATATCTTCTTTTTTAGTTCCTGAACCGAACAATGTTATTTTTTCATCCAAATGGAAATAATTGTAAGTTTAGAATCTTGAGTGGATTTAAACAGTATAGTTGAATAAATAGCAAAGTTCAACCCCACCTTGCAGCTAACCTGCTACTTTCAACTCTCCCCTTTTCAAAATTTTGATTGTTGAAGAGCTTTGTTATTGGTACACAGAAAGTGTCATCCAAGTACTCAACGCTGCATGCAATAAGGAGGGCCAGACAATACATACCTTTTATTGCATGCATAATGAGGTGAGGAAATTGTTAAAAAATTTAACCGGTCGTATAAAATGTTAAAGAAAAATTTAAAAGGATTAAAAAAATGTTAAATTTTTATTGGGATTATAAATATATTTAACCTCAAATTATCAAACCATATCTCTTTCACAAACAAAAAAAGAAAGTGTTTTTGGGATTAGTTTGCGAGGATTTCAAAATGTGAATAATGAAAATGACATAGAACTTTTCTCTCTTCATGAAAAACTTTTTATTTTTTGAGTTAAACGTTTTAAGGAAAAACCTTATCACATATAAAGAGACGAATATCAAAACAAACTTTTCACTTGTCAAACCTTCTCAAGTGTTGAAAAGAAATGTCACGGAAATAGATACAAGAAAATAAGTTTTCTCAATTGAAATCTTCTTAATTTTTCTCAATTTTTGTATTTCTTTATAATTTGATTTCTCATTTTTTTTTCTCTAGGATTTCAATCGAAAGAATTCACTCTTATTGTGACTGATGATGTATAATATAAATGAAAACTGATCCATTCAATTTCAGGTGTTAAAGCTCGCATTTAGTCATAGATTTGGTGTATCTCCAACCATATTAAATTCCAAATTCCACCAACATATATTATATGCTTCGTCTTTGGATTTTGTCAACTCTAACTGAATTTAAATACTAGCATAAATGCATTCTCAACGGAGGCAAATCGAATAAAATTAACTTCATCCATCTTACAAAAGTCACATATTCATGCCAAGACAAATTATCCGTCCTAAATGCCCCATCCCCGTCATCTTAGTACCCAAAACAAACACACACAATTGTACGAAAAGACAATTATAAAAAAAAAAATATGATGAGAAATAAAGAAAAAAGTGTATGGTTGTCTTTAGTGAATTCATATTCATGTGGTGGGGTTGGAGAGAATTGTGTCTCATGCCGTTTGCCACCCTTTCAGCCAGAGTCCCATTCTTCACCACCACTTGTACAATTGTACCCTACCCGTATTTAATCAAATATAAATTCATTACAAATGAATGTATGTATTGGTTGCTGTTAGAAAGTTTCTTAACTTTCTTATTCGATTTGCTCATCATTTCATCGTCCACACCCAACGTGTGAGTGAGAGAATTAAAAAAAGAGTGGGAGACACACGAATAAATCGTACAACACACTATAACAACATTCACAATTTAAGGTTAAACAAATTAAATGAAAATAAACTCTATTGCTACATGCCACCAAAACTTTGTCAAGATTTTTCTATACTAGCAGTTATCCTTTCTTTTACATTTTTTCTTACCAAATTAGCCTCAAGAAAATTGAAGAACCTCACTCACAACACAAGAGCCCCAAAATTTGTGACACACATCACAACCATTAATTCCTCCAAAATCCAATACCAAGTTCCATATTCTTTTTCATTTTTGTACATTTTTCCCCATACCCCCCAAGTTTTCCTTCTCGAGTAAAATAAAATAAACATTGCATAAAAAGAAAAGGAAAAATTAAATAAAAGAAAATAGTTGGATTTAGCTGGAAGACCTACTCCATCAAGAAACGCTTCACAATCTTCACGCTTGGTTCCAACACTTGTTTTTTCCATACACCGGAATAATCTTCTCCGCCGCCGTTAGACTCTGACGTCAGCACCGCCCTAAACGCCTCCGTGGCATCAATCCGTTGTAGGTCCCACCCAGCCCGTTTTAACCGTAAGATCTTCCCTATCTGTCTCTTAGCTAACTGACACGTGTTATCTTTAATCGCCTTCACTGCTTCCTCATATGCACCTTCCCGCATTGGATTATTATCACGTTCAGATTCATCTGGTCCAACCGGTGGATATTGTTTAAAAAACCGGTCGAACTCGGGTACACCGATTGCTTTTCTTAAACCGGTTTGGTTGTCTGCATCCGGTTCATAAAACTCAGCTAACTCGTTCACCATTCCCGAGTCAAACATATCATCGACTCGTTTCAGCAAATATTCCGACAACACAGGAAACGAAATATCCATCCAAAGAAAACAACATTTGTACCTTAAATCCGAGGATATCGATGTTGACAATGATGATGACTCGTCAAAAACGTTTGACTCAGGGTCGAATCGTTCTACAAGAAGAGCGTGAATGAATGAGTTGGAGCCACCAACGATAATGGGAAGTTTTCTCCGGGAAGTAATATCGGAGATGATATCTCCGGCGTGGCGGCGGAAATCTGAAGGTGAGAACTCACCGTGAGAAGGATCAATGTCGCCGAGAAGATGATGTGGAACGTTGTTGCGTTGATGAAAAGGGATCTTGTTGGTGGTGATATCGAGTCCTCTGTAGACTTGGATTTTGTCGGAGTTGATTATTTCGGAGTAAGGGAAGAGGGTGGCGAGTTCAACGGAGAGACGTGATTTGCCGGAGCCGGTTGCACCGACTATAATGAGGACTTTGTCTTTCCGACGGTGGTGTGAGGGGGAGATTTCCATGCGAGGCCAGTGGAGCCGCCGCCTGGTGTGGGTGGTGGTGGAAGAGGAAGGAGTGAAATGGGTGTGTGAATAGTGGGGAAATTTAATGGGTTTATGATAATGACGTTGGGAGTGAGGAGGTGAGAGAAATGAAGGTGGTGTTGTTGTTGGCATAGGAAAAAAGAGTGTTTTTGTGTGTGAGAGAGAGAGAGAAAGAGAGGAATAATGTGTTATTGTGTATACGGAATAGTAGAGGAGAGACAAAAGAAACGTTGGTTGTTGATGTTTTGGAGAGAAAAGCAAAAACTGCGTGCGTAGGTTGGGTGTGTAGTACAGAATACAGTTAGTGTGTGTGGGTGTCCCAGCCTTGCTAATTCACTCTTGGCTGGCAGTGAGAATGAGAGTGAGTGGGTTGAGGAGGGAGAGGGAGGGAATTACAAAAAGTGTGTTTGTATTTCAAAATGGCATATGCCAGCTAAATTCAATTCATTCATTCAACAACAGTAGCATATATATAGCAGTGCTTTTATTTATGCTTGAAAAGAGCAGCTCAGCTCAGGTGAGCTGGTTGCTTGTTTAATTTTCTCCTGCTATCAATGAATGCATGACTATAGTCTTGTACAAGTAGTATTAGTATATCTTTGTTTTGTTGTCTTGGAAATGGGAGAGGAGAATGGGAATAACATTGCATTAAACTTTAGGATTCGGATTGAAGGCTTTGTTTTGCTTTGCATTTACAATGGGATATACTTTTAGCTGAGCTTCGGCATCATTCCCTTGCTTTCCTCCCCCAGTTTCTTACTCTTTCTGTGAAATGAAATGGGTCTCTGAATGAAGCCAGGGAGATATATATGCCCTCCTATTTAAGCGTAGTTATGTTAACGAGTGTCTTCGGGACACACTTTAAGAATCATAAGTAGTATGTATTTATGAAAAAATGTGTAATTAGTGCGTTGAAAATCAAAATATTTCTTTTTTAAAAAATAATTGCTAATTTTGGAATGCTTAAAAGTGTCCTAGGACATTCGTTCACAAGACCCAATAAATAAACGAAACTAAACTCATTCTTTTAATTTTAATATACTTTTCTTTTTTGGTTATGTTATATTCATAAATTTTGTTTCCCATTTACAAGTATTAATTCCTCCAAATATACTAATCAAATCGGTAGCACAATCGATTCCAACATTCTCTATGAGCACTTTCCTACTGCCAACAACATTGGGAGAAGAAATTCAAAGGATGATAAATTCTTTTTGGTGGGGCTCAAATAGAAGACAAGGTGGAGGGATTGATTGGCTCAGCTGGACATATTAACTATGCTGAAGGAGTGTGGAGGTATGAATTTTAGACACTTATTTGACTTTAGTTTGGCTATGCTAGAGAAGCAAGGTTGGTAACTCTTAACCAACCAAGATACTATAGTTTATCGCATTTACAAAACTAAATATTTTTCGAAGATTGATTTTTTGGGGGGCCGTCTAAGCTATAACCCAAGTTATATGTGGCGTAGTATTTTTGCTTCACAGGTATTAGTTAGAGGGGTCAAAGGTGGCGCATTGGAAATGTTAATAATATTGAGGTGTGGACAAAACCGTGGTTGAGGACGGATGGGAGTTCGTATGTGTCAACCGAAATGGTGCAAGGAATGGAAAATTTGAAGGTATCAGATTTAATGGAAACCAAACAGTGCAAGTTGGAATTGTGAGATGATTGATGGGTTGTTCAATAATCACAATAGATAGGTGATTATGAATATGACATTTTTAAATAGAAAGGGGGAAGATAAGCATGTATGGAAGTTCACTCAACAAGGGCATTACACACTAACGTCAACATATAGGTACGTCATGGAAACTCTTGTTGACAATGAGGAGTATCGAGTTCCTGGAGTGTAGAATTTACTGTGGAAATTGAAGATACCACAAAGAATAAGTGTTTTTGTGGAGGGCTTTAAGAGGTGTTCTTCCTAAAAAAAATCGTAATTTTGTTTTGGCTTATATACAATTTGATCCCCTTAAATTCCAAATTGTTAACTTTTGATACCTCTTTTTTCAAAACCAACTTTCTCATCCCCTAGTTATAAAGTCAACAAAAAAATTTAGCACCCATCCTCTTTGGATGATGTAGCAAGCTAATCAATGATGTGGATTGTCTGTGGTACATCTTTTGACACATCATTTCCACATCACTTAAATTTAAATATAATCATAAAATTACATAAAAAATTAAATTAAAATAAAAAAAAAGAATTGGGGATTAAAGTTAGAAACCCTAAACTGTTCTTTTATTCTCAAATTAAAGAGGAAAAAAAATCTCAAATTGACGAACAAGAACATATCCTTCAATTTTCTTCTAAAATTCGGGGAAATTGTGGATCCTTGTTGCCACTGGGCCCCACCTTCAAGAATTTTCTCACCATCTGGGACTCCACAATAACCCTCTCTCCTTTTTCATCGACTGCACAAATCTTGTTTCCCTCGGGTTAATTATTACCTTTCTTTAGTTACTTTGTAATTTTAGATTCATATGCAATCAAATCCGTTGTATAATTTACCTCAATTCTTATTTAAATTAATGGATTAATTTGACTATGGATGATGAATTTGCAAGGAAATTGAAGGGTATGTTCTTGTGTTTTTCAATTTGGGAATAAGAGAACAATGTAAGGTTTCTAATTTTATTCCCCAAATTTTATATTTATTTTAATATTGATTTTATATTTAATTTTGTGATTATATTTAAATTTTATTGAAATGGAAAATTATATCTTTTTAAATATAAAATTATACCTTTTATTGACTTTCTAACTAGGGGATGAGGCAGCTCTGTGTGGATGAGCTCATTGATTCTTCTCATCTTCGTCGTCCGGGTTCTTGGTCAGGAATTTGGCAGCTTAAGCTTCCTCCTAAAGTCAAAAATTTAATATTGTGTATGTGTCGGGGCTGCCTGCCGACTCGTGTTCGTCTCCTTGACAAAGGAGTCCAATGTCCCACACATTGTGTTAGTTGTAACTCGAACCATGAGGATCTTGCTCACTTAATTTTTTATTGTCCTTTTGTTGTCCAAGTTTGGCATATGACATGTATTTAGGGAGTCATTCAACATGCTATTCAATCTACTACTTCGGCAGCTGAAATTATCCTTTTGTTATTGGATACATTGTTTATCGAACAAAACCAATGGTTGGCAGCAACATTATGGAGCCTTTAGAAGCATCGTAATCTAAAAGTTTGGGATGATGTCATGGAGGTAAGTGCCACGGTTGTTGAGCGTGTAAAGAATTTGGTTGACAATTGGCATCTTGAAAACGCCTCTAGCATAGTTGCTCTCGCAACTCAGCAACAAGAGCAACAACCTCATGGTGGGGAGCATTCAGCCGCATCTTTGGGTACAAATAGCAGAACGACACCTGCGGCTTCCAATTGCTGGCATCATCCTTTGTCAGGCAGGTATAAGTGTAACATCGATGCTGCATTTGTTGGAACAAAATGTGTTTAACATTACCCTTTGAGTTTTTATAACAACAAGGTATTAAAAGTGTCAATTGGATATGCTAATATTTGTTCAAGTATGCAGGACCATAAACTAAAATTTAATGTCTCTTTGAAGCATAAGTTCTGAAAGAACAAATGAGAGCAATGGAATTAACAAGGAGGAAGCTTGAAGCAGCTGAAGAAAAGAGGTTCTGAAGACAAGTGGTCCTGAAGCTGACGTCATCAGAAGCACTCTCTTCAGAAGCTGGTCACCAAAAGCTGACGTCATCAGAAGCATCTGAAGATCATCAGGAGCTAAAGATCATCATAAGGTGGAAGATTGAAGAACTTCAAAATATTGTTCAAATGAAGGCTAAATCACGCCTGTCATTGCAGAAGATTGAGAGAATAAAGCAACGGCTATTTCAAATGAATTTGAAGGCATTGGATGCTTATTCAGTTGAGAGTGTTGAAAAAGGACTTTTGTACGAAGTGTACAACTACTATCTCCACTACTCTGTTTTTGTGTCTACTAGTACAAGAACAACAACTGTGCCTGCAATGGTGTTCCTCCAGACTTGGAATGGATTTGAAATTGATCCTTCATAGGACAATAACCAAATCATGCATAAGATCATTGGTGATCTGATCAAGTTTCAAATGACTCTATTTGATGTGCTGGCAATTTCCAACGTATCTTTCACACCTCTATATAAAAGAGTGAAGACCTGCTGTTTGGACACTCAAGACTCATACAACAATTTTATAAGTGTCAAAACTCTGCTAAATTGTTTCACATCAAAAGTTCACTTAAAATTTCTTATCAAAGCTCAAATATTAGAAATTCTAGAGTCTTAAGAGTATGTATCTGATTTGCATTGTGAACATCGTTGATTGTATATCAAGTGTTCAACCTCAAACAAATTTCTATGTAATTCTGTTTGAATAGAAGTCTCTTGCAATTGTGCTTGAGCATAGGAAGTCTCTTGATTGTGTTCTTGAGCATAGGAAATCTCTTGTTGTTGTGCTTAAGTAATTTGAAGTCTCTTGCTAGTTGTAGCAGTGAACAGTTGTAATCAGATATTACATTTTTAGTGAACTCTCCTTGGAAGTGCAAGGGGGATAGGACTACTTCCGGTTTGTGGAAGGAACCTGTATAATTGCTTTGTGTCCTTCTCTCTCTCTCTCTCTCTCTGTTTTTATCCGCTGCATTTAGATTCTGATTATCACATCAGAAGCTGAAATCTATCTGCTTCTGATCAGTGACTTCAGTAGGAGAAAACGAAGAAAAAGCTAACACAATTCAACCCCCTTCTTGTGTTTTTCTCACCTTCATCATTCTCATCTAGTCTTAACCGAACTGGAATTGACATTTGTGTTCGGGATTCTGAAGGTACGTTTGTCTTGACAAAAGTTGTCAGTTTTCCATGTATTTACTCGGTTGATGTTGGTGAAGCATTGGGGTTACATAGTGATATGCAATGGTTGAGTGATATGTAATTTGACAATGTTAATTTTGAAACCGACTCCAAGATTACTCGTGACACTTTTCATTCTACTCGAGACGACATTTATGAATTTGGGTGCATTATTTCTTCTTGTCGATCTCTCTTCAGTTCTTCTTTTACCAACTCTTGGGTGGAGTTTACTAGGCGACAAGCAAATGCGGTTGCTGATGTGCTTGCGGGAGAAGCCACATTTCTAGCTAGTCCTGTTGTGTATTTTAACATACCCGATTGTATTGAATCTCTTATTATTAATGAAATGCTATGAGCATATTTCTTTCAAAACAAAAAAAAAAACACTAGGGGATGAGAAAATTGGTTTTGAAAATAAAAATGAGGCACTATAAAAAAAAATCGCTTAAGCGGGACTTGAACAAAAAGTGCCCACGCCACTAGAGCTCGCGCGCATAACTTATATATAACTAGTAGTTTAGTTCCTTACATATTAAAAAAAAAAGTATTTTGGGTCTAAATAAATTGAGGCCCAGTGGCATAACTCAACCTCAACGGGCTATGAATCTGCCCTGATCATATATCATAACATTTAGTGGAAACGCGAATAGATGAGTGTCTCATCAAAATGTACCTACACATTTCAATTCAGAGATGGACCAAAATGTTGACCAAACAGATTTATGCATACATATTGCAATTTGCAACACTTTCTTTGACCGTGGACAAATTAACCTCTCTTTAAAATCAAACATTGTGTAAATGGTACACATGAAAAACTGTACTGTTATAATCATAGAAGATTTGCCGACTCATGATAGATTAGACAGGTAACTGCCCGTAAAGATGGTGTTTACTCTCTTACTAATGTAATTCGAGATTTTTTTTCTTCATAAAACCCGATTCCCTTTCCTTTTCTTTTTCTTTTTGAAACAAAAAACTTGAGAACGCAGACCACATAAGTTTGAATATAACTTGGAGATTAAGACCATATCTTAGTTTTCCTACCTTTTGGCCATTGATTCAAATTTGTTGAATTTTAATCATGGAAGGTCACGCTCAGTATTATATACAAAATCATTATGGGCCACAATTACGCAGTAAGTCTCACGTTCATGGTAAAAAGAGGTCCATTCATAGACTATTGTAACAGCAGGATTGTTAAGTGTATGTTTAATTCTACTACGTGTGTGTAGCTAAGACAATTGATGGATTAATTAAGCTACATTAGTCATAAAAAATGAAGTAGTCTTTGACACTCAATTTCGTATAAACAAGCTACTTATTGTCGTCTATAGATATACATGATGGACTTATCAGGACTCAAATGATGATCAAGCATAGCACTGGACCTGGGCCATGGCCCAGTTTCAATTAATTAAGTTTTCATTTTTCAAACAAACCTCTTGTTTATATAGTTAAATGCTTTATTAGCTAAAAAAAAAGATAGTTAAAAGCTTTCCCATACCAAAGTGCAATGATTATTATGGCGGCATTTGATATAAGCACGCGCTCTTTTAGTTTACTAAGTTTATTCAGATACAAGAAAGAACTATACTCTTTTTTTTTTGAGGAAGAAAGAATTATACTTTTGTTGAGGTAAGAAATAATTATACCATCAACATAATCTTTTATTAATTAAAATTCATATGAGTTACACAACTTTACAGAGAGTATATTCGATTTAGTGAAACCCATCAAAACTAAGTCAAAAAAGATTTCTTACATTTCAACAATAAACAATGCACATTCAAGATATATAGTTACAAAGAAATAATGTTAGTCCAAGATTTTTCTTTTGACGGGTTAAGTTAGTCAAAGTTAGAACGGTTGATATCGTGGATGCTACTTAAAAGTTGAATGATCATCGTTGTGTAATGATTATGCATATTTGAATTTGTTATTCTAAGTAGAAAACTAACTCTCCTTTTAGCAAGCAGACATGGAATTCTCTATCGTGATTGAAGACTTTAATTTCTTGACATTCACATGTAAACGTAGATACACATAGACATATATGGCTTACATTTGGTTTACATTCACATGGGCATATATGACTTAAATTTGGTGGCACGCCTATTTTTTCGTCCCAATTCAATCAATGTTCACCGTCATAATGAAGTTCCTATACGCAGTCTTTGTTTGCTTGCGCAACAAGTTTTTCAAGTTTACTCAAGCCATAGTAAATTTTCCACGTTCAAATAAATTGTTGATTCTATGATGCACAATTGAGATAAATCTTACTTGCATAAGTTAGTTTCCACAATTTGATCAATAAATCACACCGTTAAATCAAATGAGATATGATGTAATTTATTGATCCAATGATAAAAAAAAAAACTTGTGTATGACACAATACCATCTTATTTATGCATATTAGATAGAGTCTATAGCTTAAAGCTGCATATTAGAGCGTCATATCTCTTATGCAAAACCAAACACATGCATAATATGTGTCATCAACGGAATAAAACAAATGATTTGAAATGATAATATAATTCAAAAATGGAAAACCCAATTGTAAAATAAAATTTGAAAGGCACACGCTAAATGTTCTGCTTGGTAAAAAAAATAGTGGATAAACTAGTTGATAACGGAGATGAGCTTATAATTGATAAGCTACCTGATTTATTTATTGTATTTAATAAAATTAACAGTTGAATTAGCCGATGAATAAAAAATAATGTAAAAAAATATTTTAATTATTTTTTATTAAGATAGCAGTGATAAAATTGAGAAAAATGACCAGTTATTAGCTCAAACTTTGCCTGAAGTACCTTATCAAAGTATTTTATAAGCCCGTGAAAAAAATTGATACGAAACAATTATATTTTGGTCATATAAAATTATAAGTTATTGGCTATAAGGTCAAAATTTTGTCTCGCAAAACAAGGCTTTCCTTAAGAACAATTAAAGTAAGATTTCTATCCTCTTGAATATTAACAACAACACAAATTAAAGAACAATTATAAACAAAATAATTTTAAGAAAAGAATAATATTCACTATATCGATATGTTTTTTTTTAAGGTTTTTTCTTTTTTTTGAGCAAATATGTTTGTTTATGTTAATATTCACTTTATGTGTCTTCAATTCCTTTATTATTGAAAATAAATACAAACTTTAAAGTAAATTTAAACAAAAATATTTTAGAAGGTAAACATACCTTAAGGGCTCGTTTGGTTCAACATATAGAAAAAGTGGGAAGAATTTCAATAACGGAAATGTTAACTTGTGCCTTTGGGGCATAAGTTAAGGAACCAAAAGTAAAAGTGTTTTCTTGGAAATTGAGCATTCAATGTCTTGAAAGTTTCAAAAGTTATCTTTTCAACATAAAATTTGTTACTTGATTCTATTTTAAGTTCCTTAACTTGTGCCCTTATGGCACAAGTTAACATGACCCATTAACTTCCTCATAAAAAAAAACTATTATAAATTAACATATACATAAATAGAGGAGTAATTGATGTTAGAACTCGAATAGTTTTGATATTTTTATCAATTGAGTTTTGTTGTATGAAAAAATAAAACCTTATTTGAATCCGAACATTAAATACATAGTTTTCTCTCCTTCAAATCGCTCCACATTTAAAGGGAGGCAAAATTGGCTTTTGAGAGATATTGCTCCCGTCCCTCCTCTTCTCTAGAAAGTTGAATTAGACTACTAAAATTCAATTAGTCCATTTTTCTTGCTCTCCTCCTCAAACCAAATGGACGGTAAAGTTAATAACCAACGCGCTTTTTTTTAAATATTTTTTTATATTTATAATTAGCTACACATAAGTCATCTAATATCTCTCTTTCATATATAATTTTGTTACAGCTTTTGCATGGCACGTGTTTGGAATCCTATGACTTTGCTATATCATTTACCTCTTGATTTTATGTTTCTTTTCCGCGTATACTTTCTTTAATGAAAACAATGTTATTTGATGCACCGTTGGACAATAAGACTTTGTTTGCGAGTTTAGAGAGGAAGAAAATGTTTGGAAAAAAAAGGAGGGAGTAGGTGGAAAAAATAAAAGACATTAGGAGAAGGGGGTATTGTGGGCTTATTTTTCTTCAAGATATAAAACTCTCTTCATTTGTGAGAACTAAAAAATTGTATTGGATAAAAGAAAAAAATTGGATATATACTCATATCGTGTTTGTTACGCGATATATTTTACGTGGTAAAAAAATTGTGTTTATTACATTTTTTTTTTAATATTTGAGTTCACTCTCATTCGTTATCTTTCTTAAATAATAAGGAAAAAAAATCAAACATATACAATTTGTTTCAATATTTGAATTTACGTTTCTTTAAAAAGTATTTAAATTTACGCTTATCTTTCGTTATATGTCCTATTTGTATTGAAAGTTGAGGATAATTTTGAAAGAAGGAAAAATCAACCCAAAAAAACTAAAATATACTATTTTTCTTTTTAAATATAGAATAGATATAACAAACAACCGGCCATCTCAAATTCCTTATGAAAAAACCAGCGAACTCAAATAGTCTTTTTCGAAGTGCATCTCAAATAGCTGCAGGAGATTAAAGGAGATATACATTGCTTGCTTGTGTAAGTTGGTTTGCACCGACGACTAATTACAACTTCACAACACATTGAATAATTGTGTAATTGATTGCAATTGAACAACACTAGCTGCAAGAGATTAAAGGATATAAATGACAAATTGTAATTGACTGTCGGTGACAGAATACTTTATACCGAACATGTTAATGTTGAATGAAGGAAAGATACTTTTGTTGCTTCCATGCACCTAAAGACGTTTCTCTCCAAAGCTTAAAAATTAACCTGGAACGTCTCAATCACTCTCAGTACCCGACTGAGAAGCTCCCAGTTGTCAAAGTTAAAATAGAACACTGTGTTTGTTGGAGTACCACAACAAAGATGGGATCATTTGGAAAACTAAGGTTTGGTTAGGTTGTTAATCGTTATGGTGTTCGAATCAACCTTTGCAACCCCTTAATGTTTTGGTTGTCTTTTAATCTGTTCATCAAAATTGACATTATTGAGACCGCTTATAGTTGAAACACGCTTGTAGTAGTAGTCAATTTGATCTATAACTAGATAGATTAAAAGATTGTGGATTCTTTTCTCTTCGTTGTCATTAAGCGTGGTCGAGAGATATTTCAAGGCAAGGAGATAGGTTTTAGATGTTGGTTTAGTGGAAAAATGTTGACCTTTAGTCAATTTATGGTTTCCAATGATAATTAGAAATTTTGAGTAAATAAGCAATTACCGTCCTGAAATTGTAAGTTTCGTCAATTACCCCCCTGAAATTAACAAAACTTCAATTACCCCCCGAAATTGCACAACGTTAATCAATTTACCCCCTCCGTCAAATTCTTCTGTTAGTCAACATGAC